>OBJG01000200.1_pt1 | contig 73787 bp, 65 predicted proteins | sample 1517941 | NCBI WGS metagenome assembly OBJG01 (sample SAMN04571712, study PRJEB22368) | human gut metagenome | biome: human gut; material: stool | host: Homo sapiens | place: Luxembourg | collected 2012-09-21
CAGAATTTTGATTATTAGACGTATTTTCAGTTGGGTTTTAGTTTTTCATTCAAGGTATCAATGAAACGGTTGATTGAAAGGAAAGGTAAATCATGGGAGAAAGATTAAGAGAAGCAGTTTATGGGCTGGCTATTGGAGATGCAGTAGGCGTACCATATGAATTTAAGCAGAGAGGCAGTTTTCAATGTGCCGGGATGATTGGTTACGGCACACACCATCAGCCTGCAGGTACATGGTCTGACGATACCAGTATGACACTGGCAACTTGTGCCAGCATTAAGAATATGGGCAAAATAGACTGCGAAGATATTCGCCGGCAATTTGAAGCTTGGTTTTATGAGAAAAAGTATACACCGTTTGGTGAAGTTTTTGACTATGGAATTACTTGCAGCCAGGCAATCGAAAATAAAAAGGGAAAAGAGGATGAGAGGTCAAATGGCAATGGTTCTTTGATGCGTATCCTTCCCCTGGCATTTGTTCCCGATGTAACCGATGAACAAATCGCGGAAGTGTCGGCTATTACGCATGCACATAAGATTTCAAAGGAATCTTGTATTATTTATGTAAGAATCGCACAGGAGATGCTTACAGGCGTGTCTCCTCGGGAAGCCATAGAAAAGTATGTGTCGGAAAAATCAATTCTGCATCGTTTACGATACATCGATCGACTTGAAGAAAAGGAAATCCGTTCGAGTGGTTATGTCGTTGATTCGTTTGAGGCGGCGATGTGGTCGCTCCTAACCACAAATTCTTACAAAGAATGTATCGAAAAAGCAGTTGATCTCGGTGATGACACGGATACTGTCGCAGCTATTGCAGGTGGTCTGGCGGGAATCCTGTACGGGATAGCAAATATTCCAAAAGAATGGCTGGATAAACTGCAAAGTAAGGAAAACATTGACAAGTGTTTATGGTAGACAGGGGGCGTATATGGAGTGGGGATTTTAAAAATTGTGGATCATAAAATAAGATTGTCAAAAAAGGGAAAAAATGGTAAAATATGTTATGATTAAACATTATTTTAGAAATAGAATAGGAGCAAATTAAAATATTACTTCTACAGAAAATAATATATATTATAATTTTAGAAAGGCGGGTATTAGTATGAAAAGTATTTATGAAGACTTTATTGGATTGGAATCAAAAAATTTGACGTTACGTTTTGCGTTAAAGCCAGAACCAAAGACAGAAGAAAATTTGAAACAGTATTGGGACAAATTGCGTGATGAAGAGAGAGCTAAGGCTTATCCAATTGTAAAAAAGATATTGGATAGGGAGTATCAGCGGCTGATTTCGGAAGGACTGAAATCGTTAGAGAATCAGAACGCGTTGGATTGGACAGAATTAGCAGAGTATATACGTACAAGTAGTTTAAATAAGAAGAAAAATGAAGAAAAACGCTTAAGAAAATTAATAGCACAAAGTTTAAAAGCGCATCCGTTAGTTGACAAACTGAAAGTAAAAAATGCATTTGGTAAAAATGGCTATCTTGAAACTTTACCGTTGGGAAAAGAAGAGAAAGAGGCAGTAAAAGTTTTTGCCGGTTTTGGCGGCTTTTTCAATAGCTACAATAAAAACAGGGAAAATTATTTTTCAACCGAGGAAAAAAGCACTGCAATCGCAAACCGAATTGTAAATGAAAATTTTTCAAAACATTTTTCAAATGTAGAAATAGTTACCAAAATTCAAAAGGAAGTGCCAGAATTAATTCAAATCGTGGAAGCACAATTCAAGGGATATGATGCTATCTTTACAGTAAATGGTTATAATACGGCATTGTCACAGGCAGGGATTGATACATATAATGAGATGGTTGCAATCTGGAATAAAGAAGCAAATTTGTATGCACAAAAGGCAGGAAAACTTCCAGATGGACATCCGTTAAAGAAAAAGAGAAATTACTTATTGTCGGCATTGTTTAAACAGATTGGGAGTGAAAAGGAGCATTTGATTCAAATTGATAGATTTGATGGAGATGAAGAGGTGATTGAGGCATTGACGGGTGTGAAAAAAATGCTTCAAGAGGCAGATGTATTTGAAAAATTGAATATGCTTGTGGAGGATATGGAGAATTGGGATTATAGTAAAATATATTTGTCAGCACAGAGTTTATCCAATGTTTCTGTGTTCCTAAATAATTTATATGAGGATGAACGGGAGAACTCATGGAATTATCTTGATAATGTCCTAAGAGAAAAATGGCAAATAGAATTACAGGGAAAGAAAAAGGGGACAGATCTGGAAGAAGCGATTCGGAAGAAAAAACAAAGTTTCTATTCAATAGAAGAACTTCAAGAGGCAGTGAATGCCATAGAAGAAACAGATAAATGTTATAATGTATCTAAATGGCTTCTAGGAGCAATGAAAAGCGAAAGGGTAATAGAAGAAAAAAAGAAGGATGTGGAAGATTTTTGCACACAGTGGAAAAATGAAAGAAACTCGCTGAAAGAGACAGATATAACTGCACTGAAAGAATATCTGGAGCAATGGATTTTTTTGGCAAGATATTGCAAATCTTTTTATGCAAATGGAATTGAAAAAAAAGAAAAAGATGAAGCATTTTATCATATTTTAGAAGATGTGTTGTATGTTTTGGACGAAGTAATATATTTTTATAATAAAGTTCGAAATTATGTAACGAAGAAGCCATATTCTCTTGAAAAAATGCATTTAAAATTTGGTCATAATGAACTGGCAAATGGATGGTCTGTTAACAAAGAAGGGAACTATGGTACGGCAATATTGAGGCGAAATGGCAAATACTATTTGGCAATTACAAATTCATTGAATAAAAAGATGAGTATTCCCACTCAATTAGAAAGTACAGGAAATAATTATGAAAAGATGGTATTGAATGTATTCCCAAATGTATTTCGGATGATACCAAAATGTACTACAGGAAGAAATGATGTGAAAAGTTGTTTTGAAAGAAAAGAGCCAAATGAGTATTTCTTTATTGATACACCGGAATTTGTTAACCCATTTAAAGTTACGCGCGAGGAATATGAGTTAAATAAGATAACTTATGATGGTGTTAAAAAGTGGCAATCTGATTATTCAAAAAATACGCAGGATGAAAAAGGATACAAAGAGGCAGTGACAAAATGGATTCAGTTTTGTATGCGCTTTTTACAATCTTATAAGAGTACAGCAATATATGATTATTCAACTTTACAGCAACCGGAGAAATATGAGACGGTGGATTCTTTTTATCATGACGTTGAAAAAATATTATATGAATGTCATTTTGAGTACGTTCCGGCTAATAAAATAGAGCAGTTGGAAGAAGAAGGAAGAATTTTTCTGTTTCAGATTTACAACAAAGATTTTTCGGAAAACAGACGCCCGGACAGCAAAAAGAATTTGCATACACTTTATTGGGAGGCATTGTTTTCAGAAGAAAATCGGAAAGCAAAAGTGATACAATTAAATGGCAAAGCTGAAATATTTCGGAGAGAAAAAAGCATTGAACATCCGATTGTTCATAAAGCTGGGGAAGTGTTAGTGAATAAACGAACGAAAGACGGGGAACCAATACCAGATGATATTTATAAAGATTTGAGCAACTATTTTAACGGAAGAAATGTAACATCTGAAAAGGAAGAGTATAAGGAATGTCTGGATAAAGTGTATACTTCGACCAAAAAATATGATATTACAAAGGATAAACGTTTTACTGAAACCAAATATGAATTTCATGTTCCGATTACCTTGAACTATCAGGCGGACGGTGTTAAATATTTGAATCAGAAAATACTTCATGTGCTGAGGGATAATCCAGATGTGAATATTATAGGTCTAGATAGAGGCGAGCGTAATCTGATTTCCTACGTAGTATTGAACCGAGAAGGCAAGATTGTTAACAATCAGCAGGGGAGTTTCAATATTGTGGGTAAGATGGACTATCAGAAGAAACTGTATCAAAAAGAAAAGAATCGTGACAAAGAACGAAAAACTTGGAAAAATATCGAAACAATAAAGGATTTGAAGGAAGGATATATTTCACAAGTCGTTCATGAATTGACCGATATGGCGATTCGCAATAATGCAATTATTGTGATGGAAGATCTGAATTTTGGATTTAAAAGGGGACGCACCAAAGTGGAACGGCAGGTATATCAGAAGTTTGAGCTGGCGCTTCTGAAGAAATTGCATTATCTGGTTACGGATAAAACAGAAGGTGAGGCTATGCTTAAGCCTGGCGGTGTCCTTCAAGGTTATCAGCTTGCAAGAGAAGTAAAAACCCTAAAAGAAATCGGAAAGCAATGCGGATGTGTATTTTATGTTCCACCGGGATATACTTCTAAAATCGATCCAACAACCGGATTTGTTGATGTATTTAACATGTCAGGTGTTACGAATCGTGAAAAGAAAAAAGCATTTTTTGAAAAGTTCGATAATATGTTCTATGATGAAAAGCGGGATATGTTTGGATTTTCATTTAACTATGAGAAGTTTACAACATATCAAAGTTCTTATAGAAATGATTGGACTGTATATTCGAATGGAAGCAAATATGTGTGGAACTCTTTAAAAAGGACAGACGAGCTTATTGATGTTACAAAAGAATTGAAACTGCTCTTTGAAAAGTATGCAATTGATTACAGAAACGAAGCATTGTTTGAACAAATCATGTCCCAAGATACGGATAAAAACAATGCTGACTTTTGGAATAAATTGTTCTGGTATTTTCGTGTTTTGCTCCGTCTGAGAAACAGTTCAGATGAATTAGATCAGATTGTTTCACCGGTACTTAATCAAAACGGAGAATTTTTTGAAACACCGAAAAAAATCACGGAGAAAAGTTATTTGTCTGATTATCCGATGGATGCGGATACCAATGGTGCGTATCACATCGCTTTAAAAGGGTTGTATCTCATACAGGAAAAAATTGCAGATGAGAGCGTAGATTTGGATAACAAATTACCAAAAGATTTTTACAAGATCTCTAATGCAGAGTGGTTTATGTTTAGGCAGAAGGAGAAGTAATGGAGGATATCATTCTAATTACAGAATTAAATGATTTCATATTTTGTCCTGCTTCCATATATTTTCATCATTTATATGGGAGCAGGGATCCTGTCTTGTTTCAGAGCGAAGCGCAAATCAAAGGAACAAAAGCTCATGAGGCGGTTGACAGCGGTTGCTACAGTAAAAAAAGTAGTATCCTGCAAAGTTTAGATGTGTACTGCGAAAAGTATCGGTTGTTAGGCAAGATAGATATTTATGATGGTAAAAAGAAAATACTGCGAGAGCGAAAACGGCAGATTAAGCAGGTATATGATGGATATATTTTTCAATTGTACGGACAATATTTTTCGTTGATTGAGATGGGATATGAAGTAGATAAAATGGAGTTGTATAGTATGATTGATAACAAAAAATATCCCATCGAATTACCACACAATAATATCAATATGCTTATGAAATTTGAGATGCTTATTCACGAAATGCGAGAATTTCGGCTAGATGATCGATTCATACAAGAAAATGCAAATAAGTGTAAAAATTGCATTTATGAACCAGCTTGTGACAGGGGGAATATCGGTGCTAAATAAAGGAGAATTTATAAAAAAGCAGATTTTAGTATATGAGCCATTTTTAGGTGATAAAATGTCCTACAAGAATGACAATATGGTGATTCGTGATGGTAATGGAAAAATCAAATATCAGGTTAGCTGCTATCGTATATTTATGGTGCTGATTGTTGGGGATGTAACGATAACAACAGGAATATTACGAAGGCAACAAAAATTTGGATTTCGATTATGCTTTTTGACACTTGGATTAAAGGTATATAGTGTGATTGGTCCGCAACTTCAAGGGAATACATTACTTTCCGCGTATATTTAGTAATACCCAGTGGATTGGAAGAAAGCCTCGTATCAAATTTGATTATATCAACACACTGTTGGATATTGGATATAATGCGTTATTCAATTTTATTGACGCAATACTACAGGTATTTGGTTTTGATGTGTACTATGGAGTGTTGCATACGTGTTTCTATATGAGAAAATCTCTGGTATGCGATATTATGGAGCCAATGCGACCGATTGTTGATTGGCAGATTCGAAAATCCATTAACTTGAAACAGTTTAAACAAGATGATTTTGTGCAAGTTGGAAAACAGTATCAACTGAAATATAAAAAGTCCACGCAATACTTGCAGGTATTTCTGGAAGCAATTTTAAATTATAAAGAAGAAATATTTGTATACGTAAGAGATTATTATAGAAGTTTTATGAAAAACAACCCCATAGAGGCGTATCCTGTTTTCAAATTGGAGGAGTTATGATAATTGTTAGTTATGATATATCGGACGATAAACTGAGAACGAAGTTTTCTAAATATTTGTCCAGATTTGGTCATCGGATTCAATATTCAATGTTTGAGATTGATAATAGTGAACGAATTTTGAATAATATAATATGCGATATACATAATCAGTTTGAGAAGAAGTTTTCACAGGAAGATAGCATATATATTTTCAATTTATCCAAATGGTGCAAGATTGAGCGTTTTGGATATGCGAAAAATGAAACGAATGATCTACTGGTTCTTACCGGTTGCAAACCTAGGCCTTAAATGCTATAATATTGTTAAATATTCTTTCAAAGATGCAAAAAAATGTACAGAATAAACAAATAATAGCCAAAGTTGCTAACTTAAATTTGGTAAAAATGACGAGTTACGGCTTTGAAAGAATATAATTTCTACTGAAAGTGTAGATTCTTGAAGTGTTTTTAACGCATTTTTCTTTGAAAGAATATAATTTCTACTGAAAGTGTAGATAAGAAAAGTCAAGATATTCAAACTAAACTTTGAAAGAATATAATTTCTACTGAAAGTGTAGATAGATGCAGTTTTCAGATTTTGTTTTTGCTTTGAAAGAATATAATTTCTACTGAAAGTGTAGATATTCCTAAAATTACAAATAAATCCTGCTTTGAAAGAATATAATTTCTACTGAAAGTGTAGATTTACGAGGTTGTGATCGAAGTCCATAACCCTTTGAAAGAATATAATTTCTACTGAAAGTGTAGATTAAGGCAAAAAACTTATCTTGAACATATCTTTGAAAGAATATAATTTCTACTGAAAGTGTAGATAGAAAGTTTATACATTTCTGCAAGTTCCTTTGGAAGAATATAATTTCTACTGAAAGTGTAGATGCGTACTTCTTACTCGTTCTTCGGTTGCTTTGGAAGAATATAATTTCTACTGAAAGTGTAGATAGCTGTGGTTTGATTTTTGGCTCTTCCTTTGGAAGAATATAATTTCTACTGAAAGTGTAGATATCCCAACGTTTCAATGCTTTGATAATCTTTGGAAGAATATAATTTCTACTAAAAGTGTAGATAAGGCTATTATATAATATATATTTCTTTGGAAAAATACAATTTCTACTGAAAATGTAGATTAAGGTTTTGTCGGGTAACATCAGCACCTTTGGAAAAATATAATTTCTACTGAAAGTGTAGATATGCTGTTCAATCGATAAATCATTGAGTTTTGGAAGTATATAATTCCTACTGAAAGTGTAGATATGTCCGCATAATCGTCTTTAAGTATCTTCTTTGTAAGATATAATTTCTATCCAAAGTATAGATAGTATGACCTTTTTTAACATGCGATTTTTAATAATCGTTTACTAATTAACAGAAAGCGGGTGACCTTATGAACATAATATGTTTTCACAATCCTAACGAGGAAAATGGATATTTGAGCAATTGGTATCTTTCAGATTTTTTTGTGGATGGCATCAAATTTACATCAATGGAGCAGTTTATGATGTATCGTAAAGCTATTTGTTTTGGGAACGAGGCGATTGCAAAAGAAATTCTTGCGTCTAAGGATGTTGCGTATATTAAGAAATTAGGACGTTTGGTATCCCATTATAATGAAAATATCTGGAATGGATTGAGGCAGCTTATTGTATATGAAGGCTTGCGGGCAAAATTTACTCAAAATTGTTTTTTGAAGCAGAAATTGATGGATACGCAAGATGCAATGCTTGCAGAATGTGCGGTAAAGGATCGCGTCTGGGGGATCGGTTTATCTGTGAATGATCCGATGCGATTTGACATTAATGCATGGAAAGGAAAGAATCTGCTGGGGTATTCATTAATGATGGTACGGGATAATTTATAGAGTTTTCTTCTGACCTAATATGGCATTATTTCAACAAAACGCTCATTTTCACGTATGAACGACCATTTTTACGTACAAACGACACTTGTTTCATTCTTGTTTGTGTGTTGGCATTTTTATATAGAGATAACGGAGAAAGTTTATCACACTACAAACAGGAGGGAAAATAGGATGCATACAATGTTAAAAAACACGTTGCAAATTTCACAATTAGCAACACAATACGATGAAGCAGCCAAAAAACAGAAGATGAAATTTGTGAGATTTTAAAACTAACTAAAAGATAATTTTTCCAAGCCAGAGCCTACCACTCTGGCTTGTTTTCTGCCCATTTTCCGACACTTTCCTCAAAAATCACAAAAAAATTAAAATTTTTTCAAAAAACTTATTGACAAATAGTGATCAATAGTGTACTATAACGATAACAGTTATCATTATTAAAAAGAAATGAGGTGAGGATTTGGCTGGAGTGAAGTATAGTAAGCAGCGTGAGATGATCATGGAATATTTAAAATCTACGACAGCTCATCCGACAGCGGAGACCGTTTATATGAACGTTCGAAGCACAAATCCAAAACTCAGTTTGGGAACTGTTTATCGAAATCTCAAACTTTTGTCGGAAACGGGAGAGATTCAGAGACTTTCCTGTGGAGACGGCATTGACCGGTTCGATGCCACAGTTGCACCACATTGTCACTTTTTGTGCGATCGATGTGGAAGCGTGCAGGATGTGGATATGCCGCCGCTCGATGAGTTGGAGAAAAAAGCAGCTGAAAAACTAGATGGAGAAATCCATGGACATCAGGTATATTTTTACGGATTATGTGAAAAATGCCTAAAAGAAGCAAAAAACTTAGGATGATGGTTTCACGATTGCCATCATTGCTAAAAAATAAAATTTATTAAAGAAAAGGAGAAATTATTATGGCAAAATATGTATGTTCCGTATGCGGTTATGTTTACGAAGGAGATCAGCCACCAGAAAAATGTCCACAGTGTGGTGTAGGTCCTGAAAAATTCAACAAAATGGAAGAAGGCGAAAAAGTCTGGGCTGCTGAGCATGTAGTTGGCGTAGCAAAAGGCGTTAGCGAGGATATCGTTGCAGACCTTCGTGCAAACTTCGAAGGAGAATGTTCTGAAGTAGGTATGTACCTTGCGATGGCACGTGTGGCTCACCGTGAAGGATATCCGGAAATCGGACTTTACTGGGAAAAAGCAGCTTATGAAGAGGCAGAGCATGCGGCAAAATTTGCAGAACTTCTTGGTGAAGTAGTGACAGATTCTACAAAGAAAAACCTGCAGATGCGTGTAGATGCCGAGCATGGTGCAACAGCCGGAAAAATGGATCTTGCAAAACGTGCGAAAGCAGCAAATCTGGATGCGATCCATGATACCGTTCATGAGATGGCTCGTGATGAGGCTAGACATGGAAAAGCATTTGAAGGACTTTTGAAGAGATACTTCGGAGAATAATAAAATCAGAATGTAGACTCCCCGGGAAAATTCCGGGGAGTTTTTCTGTCTTGAGATGGATTAAAGTTGACGCAGGACAAACAGCCATGCTATAATTGAAACATTGACGGAGGTGACGGATATGGGGGACAGCAAGCAAAATAGACGCCTTACGATGGCACGTTTTGAAAAAGATATGACGCAGAAAGATTTGGCAGAGCGAGTGGGAATTTCCCGACAGACGATGAATGCCATTGAACGCGGCGAGACCAATCCGAGTCTGAAATTGTGCCTCGAGATATGCTGGGTGCTTGGGAAGAGTTTAGATCAATTATTTTGGGAAGAAAAGCCGGGAGAATAAAAACATGCTGAAAATAAAAGAAATTTCCTTGGCAGATGACGAGGAGTTAAAACAATGGATCGATACACCGGGGCAGGAGATTACGGAGGCTCTTGCTGTGGCGGCAGATCGAGTGAGGAGAGAACACTATGGGGACGAAGTGTACGTTCGCGGCTTGATAGAATTTACCAATTATTGTAAAAACAACTGCTATTACTGCGGGATTCGAAGAGATAATTCGAATGCGGACCGATACCGCCTGACAAAAGAGGAAATACTTTCGTGCTGTGAAGAAGGGTATCGTCTTGGGTTTCGTACCTTTGTGCTGCAGGGAGGCGAGGATCCGTATTTTACCGATGACCGGGTGTGTGACATTGTGAGCGAGATTCATCGGCGTTTTGCGGATTGTGCGATCACGCTTTCCATCGGAGAAAAAACAAGAGAAAGTTATCAGGCCTATTATGATGCCGGGGCAGAACGTTATCTGCTGCGCCATGAGACGGCGACGGAAGTGCATTATGGGAAATTGCATCCGGCAGAGATGAGCTTGGCAAATCGAAAAAAATGCCTGTTTGATCTGAAGGAGATCGGATATCAGGTGGGGGCCGGATTTATGGTAGATTCGCCATTTCAAACGACGGAAAATCTGGTGGCTGACCTTCGTTTTTTGCAGGAATTGCAGCCGGATATGATTGGAATCGGACCGTATATCACGCACGGGGAGACGCCGTTTGCACAATACCCGAGTGGAAGTTTGGAAAAGACATTGCGGATGGTGTCCATTTTGCGGCTGTTGTTTCCTTATGCACTGATCCCTTCGACGACGGCGCTGGGAACGATTCATCCGGAAGGCAGAGAATTGGGATTAAAGGCAGGCGGAAATGTTGTCATGCCGAATCTCTCACCGGTTTCGGTAAGAAAAAAATACGATCTGTATGAAAATAAAATCTGTACCGGAGAAGAAGCGGCGCAGTGCCGTGGATGTCTGGAACAGCGGGTTGCGCGGGCGGGATACCGCATTGTGACAGACCGCGGTGATGTAAGAAGATAAAATAAGAGGGGAACGGCCTTTCGTTGCTGTTCCCCTTAATAATGTTAGGCTACATCCTCCAAACCAATATCTGCCATAAGTATAACATAATACAAGAAAAAAAGATATAGCCAGTTGGAGGAAAATGTGATACAATGAACAAAGAAATAGCGGGAGAAAATTTGATGACAGAAAGGAAATGAGAGGATGCAGGAAAAAGACGGAATCATGGTACGCATTAAAGATATCATCAATGGGGCGACGGATGCAGAACGTGACCGCAAGGCGAGTATGCAGGGAAAGATTGATCAGGCAGACCACGTGTTTCAATTCTTTTTGCTTTTGTTCGGACTGGGATTCTGGGTTGTTATGATTTTGAAAATGTTCTTATAGGAGAGAATGCGGATATGGAATTTGAGATTGGCAGTGTGATCAAGATGAAAAAGCCGCATCCATGTGGAGAGAATCGCTGGGAAATCCTGCGCGTGGGAATGGATTTCCGGTTGAAATGCCAGGGGTGTGGGCACCAGGTGATGGTTCCACGGAAAGTGGTAGAGAAAAATTTTAAAGGTTTCTTATAAAAAATACTTGCTTTTGGAGATAAATCATGGTAAAATAAAATTCCGTGATGTAAAAATCATAATTCCTTGTTCTTTTCAGGGATTTATTCCCATTGAGAAGAGCCAGAGACCAAAAGGAGGTGCAGGCAACTATGAATAAGTATGAATTGGCTTTAGTTGTTAGTGCAAAAGTTGATGACGAAGTAAGAAATGCCACTGTCGAAAAAGCAAAAGAGTATATCACTACTTTCGGCGGTACGATTACAAACGTCGATGAATGGGGCAAGAAAAAACTTGCTTATGAAATTCAGAAGATGAATGAAGGCTTTTATTACTTTATTCAGTTCGACTCAGAACCGGACACACCTGGTGAAATCGAGCAGAGACTTCGCATTATGGACAACGTGCTTCGATACTTATGCGTAAAACAGGAAGCATAAGAAAAGGAGGAATCCTTCCATGAATAAAGTAATTTTAATGGGTAATTTGACGAGAGACCCTGAGATTCGTTATTCTCAAGGCGAAAATTCGTTAGCAATCGCTAGATTTAGTATTGCAGTAAACCGTAGATTTAGCCGTCAGGGCGATACCGATACCGACTTCTTTAACTGTACAGCATTTGGAAAGCAGGCAGAATTCGTTGAAAAATATTTCAAACAGGGTTCACGTATGCTGCTTACCGGCCGTGTGCAGAATGATAATTATACCAACAAAAATGGAGAGCGTGTTTACAGCGTTCAGATCATGGCAGATGAGATTGAGTTTGCCGAGAGAAAGAGTACAGCAGATGCAAATGCATCCCGCGGTGCATCCAATTTTGGCGGTGGAGCTCCGGAACCGGCTATGGCTGCAGATGACGATTTCATGAACATTCCGGACGGAATTGAAGACGGTTTACCATTTAACTAAAAGGAGGTAAATCAAATGGCTTATAACAAGGGAAATGGTTCTGATTCTCCGATGAGAAGAAGAGGCCCTCGTAGAAGAAAAAAAGTATGTGCATTCTGTTCTGATAAAGAGCATGATTATATTGATTACAAAGATGTTGCAAAACTGAGAAGATACATGTCTGAGAGAGGTAAGATCCTTCCTCGTCGTATCACAGGTACATGTGCAAAACATCAGCGTGCTTTGACTGTAGCTATCAAACGTGCCCGTCACGTGAGCTTGATGCCATACACATTAGACTAATTGGAAATTTGATAAGCTCTTTGCAAGAGGAAACTTTTGCAGAGGGCTTATTTTTGTTGCGTAAAAATTGGAATTGTGCTATAATTTACGTTAGTATATTGTCGCCAAACTTCGTTTGGTGTCAGAAAAAAGAAGAAGCGCGCTGAGGCGCGCGCAGGTCATCAAACTTTGTTTGGTGACAAAATAAGGAGGAAGAGTATTGAAGGGAAACCGAATACAGGGAACGCTCCGCTCGTACTTGCGGTGGCCGATTTTACTGACCCCACTGCTTTTGGTGATGAATGTTCATATCTATTTTGTGGATGTAAAAGCGGGAGCAATTATGACAATTTATGTGCTTCTGTATATGATCATTGCGTTTTTGCTGTTGTATTATAAGCGGGGACAGCTGTTGAAAGATATTGTGACGTATGCAATCCGCTTCAATAATACGACTAAACGGCTGGCAAATGATCTGGATATTCCGATTTTAATTGCGGATTATGCGGGAAACTGTCTGTGGCGCAATAAAAATTTTGATAAGCAGTTCTGCAATGAGGAGACATCGGGAAAATTTGTAGTAGATTCGGTGATTCCGAATCTTACGCTGGATACATATCCAAAGACCTATGAGCAGAATTCCGAGATTCATTTTCACAACGAGGACATTTTTTACAAAGCGGTTATTCAGAAGGTAAATGTGGATAAGGTTACCGGTGAGAATGGGAAAAATGCGGAAACTATGGGACTTGGAGACAATTTTTATGTGTTCTTCATTTACGATGAGACAGAGATCGTACATTATATTAAGGAAAATAATGAACAGCGCCTGGATGTCGGATTGCTTTATATTGACAATTATGACGAGTCGCTGGAACAGGTGGATGAGGTGCGTCGTGCCCTGTTATCTGCATTGATTGACCGAAAAATCAATAAATATATGATGAAGATTGATGCGATTACGAAAAAACTGGAAAAAGATAAGTACATTTTCCTTTTTAAGCACAAATATCTATCGTACCTGCAAAATGATAAATTTTCTCTTTTGGACGACATTCGAACGATTAATTCCAGAGAGGAAAGTTCGATTACGATCAGTATGGGAATCGGTACGCAGGGAGATACCTATAAAAAACGACAGGAATATTCTCATACAGCGATTGATCTGGCACTTGCCCGTGGGGGCGATCAAGTTGTCGTTAAGACGAAGGATAATCTGTTATACTATGGTGGAAAGAGCCGTCAGCAGGAGAAAAATACACGAGTAAAAGCAAGGGTAAAGGCACATGCCCTTCGCGAATCGATCGAAGTCGCAGAACAGGTTATTATTATGGGACACCGTCTGCCGGATGAAGATGCACTGGGAAGTGCTGTCGGTATTTACCGTATCGCAGATTCACTCGGAAAACGGGCACACATTGTTGTTAACAAAGTATCTGCCTCTTTGCGGCCGGTTGTCAATATGCTGTTAGAAAATGGGAATTATCCGGGAGATTTTATTATCAGCGGAGAGACGGCAAAGGAAATATTTACGGAGGGAACGCTGCTTGTTATCGTGGATGTCAATCATGCTTCCTATACGGACGAGCCGGCCCTTGTGACGATGGCTTCCAGCCTTGTAGTGCTCGATCATCACCGTCAGTCAGGAGAATCTTTTCCGAATCCGACATTGTCTTACATCGAATCTTACGCTTCTTCGGCGTGTGAGATGGTAGCAGAGATTTTGCAATATGTTGGAGATGAGGTGAAATTAAAATCGTATGAAGCCGATGTGATGTATTCGGGAATTATGATCGATACGAATAACTTCCTGAATAAACCGGGTGTTCGTACATTTGAAGCGGTCGCTTTTCTGCGCCGCTGTGGAGCAGATATCAGCCGTATCCGTAAACTGCTCCGTTGTGATATCAACGAATATAAGATCCGTGCACAGGCTGTGCAGAATACGGAAATTTTTATGGAACATTATGCCATCGCGCAGTGTGATGCCAATGGCTGTGAGTCGCCGACGATCGTAGGCGCGAAGATTGCCAATGAACTTCTTGATGTGGACAAGATCAAAGCGACATTTGTCCTTACCGAATACGAAGGCAAAGTATACGTCAGCGCGAGATCCATCGACGAACTCAATGTGCAGATTGTTATGGAACGTCTCGGTGGAGGCGGACATATTAACAGCGCCGGAACGCAGCTGGAAAACTGCACTCTTGCAGAAGGGGCAGAGATCATACGCCAGACATTGCAGCAAATGCAGCAGGATGGAGATTTGATATAGAAAATGGAGGTAATACGATGAAAGTTATTTTGTTAGAAGATGTAAAATCTCTTGGAAAAAAGGGAGAAGTAGTCAATGTAAACGATGGTTACGCAAGAAACCTTTTGTTTAAGAAAAACCTCGGCATTGAGGCGACCAAACAGAACCTCAATGATTTGAAACTGCAGAAGCAGAACAACGATAAATTGGAAGCAGAGAGACTGGAAGAAGCAAAAAAACTGGCCAAAGAACTGGAGGAGAAAGAAGTTGTGCTCGCGATCAAAACCGGTTCCGACGGACGTGTATTTGGCTCTGTTTCGACAAAAGAAATTGCAGAAGCTGCGAAAGAACAGCTTGGCTATGAATTGGACAAAAAGAAGATGCATTTGAAAGATGCGATCAAGAGCATCGGAACCTTTCATGTACCGGTAAAACTTCATCCGAAAGTGACAGTAGAATTGAAAGTGGTAGTAAAGGAGAAATAATACAGCATGGAAGAACAGTTGATCAAAAAAATTCTTCCACATAGTGCAGAAGCAGAGCAGTCTGTGATCGGAGCGATGATCATGGATCAGGAGGCTATTCTGACCGCATCGGAAATTCTGACATCGGATGATTTTTACAATCCGCAGTTTCGCACTCTTTACGATGCTATGCTGGCGTTGTATCAGGAAGGAAAACCGGTGGATCTGGTTACCCTTCAGAATCGTCTTCAGGAGATGAATGTGCCGGCGGAACTTTGCAGTGTCGAATTTATCAGTAATATCATCGCTGCCGTTCCTACCTCGGCCAATGTAAAATATTATTCCGAAATTGTACGTCAAAAAGCGGTGCTGCGCCGTTTGATCCGGGTGACAGAAGGCATCGCCAATGAATGTTATCAGGACAATGAAAAACTGGAAGATATATTAGAACAGACAGAAAAACAAGTATTTGATGTCGTGCAGAACCGCGCAAGCAGCGATTTTGTGCCGATTCGCCAAGTAGCATTGGAAACTCTTGACAGTATTCAGAGCGCTGCGAAAAATGCCGGAGCGGTGACAGGAGTTTCTACCGGATTTTATGATCTGGATGCCCGCACAGCCGGATTGCAGAAATCCGATCTGATTTTGATCGCAGCACGTCCTTCTATGGGAAAAACGGCATTTGTGTTGAATATTGCAGAAAATGTGGCGATCAAAAACAACATAACGACTGTTATATTCAGCCTGGAAATGTCGCGCGTACAGCTGGCAAAACGTTTGATTTCCATGAATTCCCATGTAGATTCGCAGAAGATCCGTACGGGACAGCTGGAAGACCAGGAATGGCGGGATCTGACGGAAAGTACCGTAATCCTGGGAGAATCGGCTTTGGTGATCGATGATACTCCGGGTATCAGCATTGCAGAACTCCGTTCCAAATGCCGTAAATTGAAATTGGAGAAAAATCTCGGACTTATCATTATCGACTACTTACAGTTGATGTCAGGTTCGGGTGGCAATAAAAACGAGTCGAGACAGCAGGAAATTTCTGACATTTCGCGCTCGCTGAAAGCGCTTGCCCGTGAGGTTGACTGCCCGGTTATTGCACTGTCGCAGTTGAGCCGTGCCGTGGAAAAACGTGATGATAAGCGGCCGATGCTTTCCGACCTTCGTGAATCCGGAGCGATCGAGCAGGATGCCGACGTGGTAATGTTTATTTACCGCGATGAATATTATAATAAAGATTCTGACAGCAAAGGAATTACCGAGATCATTATCGGAAAACAGAGAAATGGTCCGACGTGTACCGTGCAGCTCAAGTGGCTGGCGGAATTGACGAAATTTGCAAACTTAGACCTGAGATCCTAGAAAAAAGGAAAGCGGTGTCGAAGATACAAAAGTTTTGTCAAACGGTTTTTAATAAGATAGAACGAAGAGACTTGAAGTCCTTTCTCTTAATGTTATACTTGAACTAAGGGACAAGTATTCATTAAAGGAAAGGACTGATTTAATTTTATGAAGGAACCGGTACAATTATGTTATACGATTTCAGAAGCAGCAAAAGTGATGGAAGTGGAGCCGCATGTACTGCGCTATTGGGAAGAAGAATTAGGGCTTGATATCTCGCGAAATTCGATGGGGCACCGGATTTACACGGACGATGATCTGAAGACATTCCGCGCGATCAAACAGTTAAAGGCAAATCATGTAGCGTTAAAGGAAATACGTCAGCAGATTGTGGTATCCGGAGAAAAAACTCCGTTAAAAAAAGATTGTGAAAAAGAATTTTGTGGCGATAAAATGACACAATTTAAGTCTATACTTTCTAATATCATAAAGGACGCCATAAATGAGAATACCGGCGAATTGAGTTCGCAGATCAGCTCTCAGGTTTCGGATGACATGCGCAAAGAGATGGATTATCTCGCACGCATGCAGGAAGAAGAGCAGGAAGCACGGTTTAAAAAATTGGATGAAACCATTCGTACATTACAAAAAGCAAGGCAGGAGGCAGCCATCGCTTCGATGGAAGAAAAAAAATCGAAAAAGAAAAAGCGTTTCTTTAAACGCTGAGGGAAGAGCGGGGAACCTGAATAGTAACCGCTGAGTAAAATTTGCGAAAAATTTTTCGTAAATCGAGATTTTTTTTGGATAAGTGCTTGCATTCTTATTGTTTAAATGTTATAATGTTTTCACAATATTGCTGTGCATATTTGTCGGTTTTCACAAATATGGACGCTAAAATTAAAGGAGGAAGAATGTTTATGTTCTCAAAAGTATCAAAGAAAATTGTAGCAGCAACATTGGCAGTAGCAGTAACTGTTTCATGCGCTAGCATTGCTGATACAAAAGACGCATCTGCAGCAGCAAAATTGAACAAAAAATCACTCAGATTGACTGTTGGTGGAAAAGATGCTAAATTGAAAGCAAGCGCAAAAGCAAAATGGTCTACAAGCAACAAGCAGGTTGCAACTGTTAAAGGTAAAGGTAAGACCGCTACAGTTACAGCAGTAGGTAAAGGCTCTTGTACAATTACGGTAAAAGTTGGAAAAGAAAAACTTTCTTGCAGAGTTAACGTGGCTGCACCTAAAGCAGGTACAGTAATTTATGACCTTGCAAAAGAGACAGGATCAAACTCTGAGACTGGTGAGTCTTGGGCAGCGCCTGTAAAATGTCCTTACAGCACATTTAAGTACAGCAGTTTCTCTATGTGGCTGTGCCGTGGTACATTCTATGATCCGGCAAACGGTGGTAAAGACTTCCGAGGTAAAAAGATTAACTGTTCTGTAACAGTTAAGAACTCCGGTAAAAACGACCTTGCTGAACTTGGTTTCTGCTTCAACTACACCAAAGGTGGAAATGACGGATCTTATCCATTTGCATTCCATGTAATCGACACCAAGATGAGAGCTAAACTTGCTAAGAAGGCTGGTAAGAAATGGTCTCTTGCGAAGGTTAAGAAAGACAATCAGCACAAACATGCAACAGTTAAAGAAGGAAAGATTAAAAAAGGTAAGACATATACTTACAACTTCTCTTTCACAATCCCAGCTGATGCTATGAACGGTGACAAAGATGAAGAGACAGGTTTGAACTACCCAATCATGTTCTTCATTCCTAACTTGAAAGACAACTCACCTTATCAGGCAGGTGACCAGATTACAGTATTGAAAGCTAAATTCACTGTAGCATAATTTGGTTTATCTAATCTAACTTAAGAACATAATCAAGAGGCTGTACTTCAGTGAATGGAGTACAGCCTCTTTTCCATAATATATAGTTGCGTTTTAAGTAGGGGAATGTTACTATATTATTAATAAAAACACGATTGGATTAAAGGAGGAAGATATGAAAGAAGGAAGTCGAATTACCAAATCAGAGGAAAACAAAAAATGCAGCTGCTTTCCTTATTGTATGCGAATAGCGGTCTTTTGTATGGTCATGCTGGTGTCTGTAGTAACATTAATTCCGCATGCCGTATGCGCAGAGGAAAGAAACTGTACATTTATTAATAGTAATGTGAACAGACAGAATTATATCGTCTGGTCACAGTGTGTGAAATCGTATCTTGGGGAGGAACAGGGAGGTTATTACCGTGTTCAAGTTATAGCGGATGAAGATATATTAGTGGATCACTATAGTGGCGAGTGGCAATACATATCACAGCAGTGGATCCAGAGAGAATTACCAATTTTTGGTGGATTTTATGAAGGGAAAAATGCGTTTTTTTGTGTGTTTGGGCAGCAAAATTGGGAAGAGTCTGATGAAAAAGAAGTAGTGCGTGTAGTGAAATATGATAAACAATGGCGAAGAATAGGTGCCGCTTCTCTGTATGGAGCCAATACGGTAAATCCGTTTGAAGCCGGGAGTCTGCGGATGACAGAAGTAAATGACAAGTTATATGTTCAAACATGTCATAAGATGTATAAAACCAAAGATGATGGTTTAAATCATCAGGCAAATATGTTTTTTGTGGTTGATGAAATAAAAATGAGTGTAGAGCATGCATCATATAGGGTGTCTGATGACTACGGTTATGTGGGGCATTCATTTAATCAATATATTCAATCCGACGGAGAATATATTTATCGTCTGGACCATGGGGATGCATACCCGCGAAAAATGGTATTAACAAAAACCAAGATTGAAGAAATTGGAAAAGGTGATGTTGAGGCGGTTTCCATGCTGGATATTGCAGGACAAGCGGGGAACAATAGTACGGGGGCTTCTGCCGGGGGATTGGAATATACATCGATGGGGTGTCTTACGGCCGGAAATTCAATTATTCAGGATGGGAATCATACAACAGCAGACACCCGCAATATTTACGTGACATATATTCCCAAAGATGAGATCAAACTGACTGAGAGAAAAGAACAAAGCGGCAGCTGGACAATGATTTATAAAAGTGCGGAATTTGAAAATACAAAGTTTCAATGGTTGACAGATTATTCTGCGTCAAGTAGCGTATCGCCTTCGACCCCTCATCTGGTTAAAATTAACGATAACTCTTTTTTGGTTTTATGGAATCTGATCGTGCAGGATGAAAAGGCGGGTAACGATAATGAACCGAATGGCCAATTTTGTTATGTCTTTTTAGATGGATCCGGAAATAAAGTTAGTGATATCCGGACAGAAAAGGGGATGATATCGGATTGCAAACCAATTGTATCGAATGGCGCTGTTTTGTGGTATGTATCTACAAATGAGAAACTATTGTTTTGTAAGATATCGGCAGATGGCTCTTTTCAGCAAAATGAAGCGGTATTCCCTGAAAATGTTGAGGTTTATCCCAAACACATAAAGCAGTGTAAGGGTATTGCGGCAGGGATAGGTCAGTTTCGGTTTGAGAATGAAGAAGACAGTTATCACTTAGTGGATGGAAATAAGGTGTTGAAGCGTGATATCAATTATAAAACAATGGTTCATAGATTTATAAATGGCATGGTTTCGCGTGTATATGCAAAAGGGCTGGCGCCATATTATTATGGGAGAGCAGAAATTAATGTAGGAGAAATACGAAAAAAGTCGGTTATTCGCGTTGTAAAGAGAACGAAGAAAGGAGTAACCGTTTACTGGAAAAAAGAGCCGGGAGCGATGGGGTACATTATCTACAAACAAACAGCAAACGGAAAACGAGAACAGGTCAAGAAAATAGAAAATGCGGAAACGGTAAGCTGGTCAGATGAATCGGGTATGACGTCGAAGCAGACAGTCTATTATCTGAAAGCATATACTTTAGATAAGAATAATAATGTTATTTTTACAGCATTGTCTTCGCCCAAGGGGGTGTTGAAAAAATCAGGTATTATTTATGCAAAATATAAGGGGGGAATACTGAAGGTAAAATGCAAAAAAATAAAATACAAGGATTTTTATCAGGTTCAGTATAGCAGCAAGAGAAAAAGGATAAATAAGGGAAAGAAGTTCTATACGTATTCCAATACTGCACAAAAAAGAACTAAATTGGGAAAGACGTGTTATATCAGGGTTCGTGCTTGTGCAAAATATACGGATGGAAAGAAAACCCGGTATGTATACGGTGAGTGGAGCAATGTGAAGAAAGTAAAAAGGAAATGATACTGCGTCAATATGGGTGAGTGAAAGGCGATGCAAATACGAATGTTGGAACAGTGATAAAGAAAGCACCAAATGATTTCCGTGTCATTTGGTGCTTGTCGTATCTCTGGTTTATTTCTTAGAATTTATTCATTATTCTCCGGAATCCAGATTTCGCCGGAGCAGGCCGGAAGTGTGATGTTTAACATGCCATTTTCCGGTGTTACGGTTTTGCCGGACAGTGCGCCGGTGTAGGAAGCAGCGGAAGCGTTGCGGACGGAAAGAGAAGCTTCGTTTTCGTCGTTGTTCACGGTTATGATCACGGAAGTGTCATCCATGGTACGGCTGAACGCATATTGGCGGTTTGTCAGCAAAAGTTCCTGGTAACTTCCGTAAGATAAGGATTTTGTTTCCTGGCGTACTTTGCTGAGCTTTGAAATAAGTTCCACGCGTTTTTGTGCATCTGCATTTTCATCAAAATCAGAAAGAGTAAGATGCGGACGGAGAGAGTCATCTGAGCCATTTTCTTTTCGGCCTTCGATTCCAAATTCGGAACCGTAGTACAAAGAAGGAATTCCCGGTAATGTGTACAAAAGAATGTGAACCGGTGTGAAATGTTCTTTCACATTTAATTTGGTATAAATACGCTCGACGTCATGGTTGTCCACAAAATTGTACAATTTCAGAGATTCTGAATGATTGGACAACATTTGATGCAGATAATTTACGGTATGTGCAATCTCAAAATAATTGTGGTCGTTGTGACCGGAGAACAGTGCTTTGTGCAGCTGGTAGTTTGTAACCGAATGCAGCATGTCGCCACCGACCCAGCGGCCGTAATCTCCGTGGATCACTTCGCCCATAAGCCAGAAATCCGCTTTCACTTCATTGGCAGTCTGCCGGAGTGCCTTCATGAAATCAAAATCCAGAACGTCTGCGGCATCAAGGCGGATGCCATCGATATCAAACTCGCTTACCCAGAAACGAATCACATTGCAGATGTAATCTTTTACTGCAGGATTGCGCTGGTTCAATTTTACAAGCAGATTGTAACCGCCCCAGTTTTCGTAAGAAAAACCATCGTTGTATTCATTGTTTCCGCCAAAATTGACATTGCAGTACCAGTCAAGATAGGAAGAAGATTCGCGCTTTTTCAAAATATCCCGGAAGGCAAAGAAGTCACGCCCGGTGTGGTTGAATACACCATCAAATATAACGTGTACATTTTTCTTATGACAATAGGTTACAAAATTCTTTAAATCTTCATTGGTGCCAAGACGACAGTCCAGTTTTTTATAATCCGTAGTCTCATATCCGTGACCCACCGATTCGAAGAGAGGACCGATGTACAATGCATTGCAGCCAAGAGAAACCAGGTGGTCAACCCAGGGGAGGCAGTCATTCAGACGGTGTGAGACACCTTCGTACGTATTTTGTTTTTCAGCACCACAAAGTCCAAGTGGATAAATGTGGTAAAAAATCGCTTCATCATACCAAGCCATAATATTGTCTCCTTTTTCCAAAGTATTTCTGCCGGAATATTCTGGCAGACAATCTTATTATACTACATTTTTGAGAAAAAAGTGATTTTAATTTCATTTTAATTAAATTTGTTATAATTCTTATATCATAATTTGTGTTTTGTGTTTCGTTGTGTTATACTGAAAAAAGAGAATAACGTTATGATAGAATGGAGGAAGACGAGTGAAGAGAAGGTTGTTAGTGGCAGCCGGCGTTGCATTTTCGATGTGTCTGACCGGATGTGGGATTCTTCCCACGGAGGAAGAATTTGATGCGGCTCCGGTGGTAAAAGAATATGAAGGTGCCAGTTTCAATAAAGTAGCTGTCACACGGGGAACATTGGCAAAAACCGAGGAAATTTCCGGGAAATATAAAGGAACTGTCAAAGAAGATATTGAACCCGACGGCGCGAGCGTGATTAAGAAGATTTATGTCAAAAAAGGCGACCGTGTGAAAGCCGGGGATGTTATTATGCAATATGAACTGCCCGGAAGTGAAAAAACATTGAAGGAGTCCAATGAGAAAATTGCGAAAGCGGAGCTGCAGATCAAACAGGCGAAGGAACTCATGACTCTGGAAGCGGAAAAACAGAAAAAAACCGGTGGCGGAAAAAGCGGGATTGAAAATGCAAAAAATCAATACGAACAGCAGATCAAAGCATTGGAATCCAGTCTGGAACTTTTGAAAATGGATGCGAAGATTGCCAAAGAAGAGATCAAAGAGGAACAGATCACGGCATCGGTAAACGGTGTAGTGACATATGTTGACAGCAAGGCCGAGGGGACGTATGGAACCGAGGGAGAAGCGGCAGTCAAGATTGAAGGAAAGAAAAAGAACCGATTTGAGGCAAACAGCAAATATGCTTCGCATTGTAAAGAAGGCGACACGGTTACGATCGAGGTAAAAGGCCAGGAATACAAGGCGACGATAAAACGGGATAAAGAATCTACGGATTCCGTTTATTTCTATCCGAAGACAAAATTGAATATGGAAGACGGAACGGTGTGCTCCTATCAGGTGGTATTGAAAGAGCGCAAAGACATATTGTATCTGCCATCGTCGATTGTGTATTCTATGGGTGATAAACATGTAGTGTATTATGAAGACGCCAATGGTTTGAAATCGACAAAAGAAGTTTCGGTGGGCGAGACAATTGATAATTTTATCGAGATTACGGGCGGTTTGGAAGAAAACGAGCAAGTGATAGCGAATTAGGCGAAGGATTGGAGGTTACATAAAGTGAATAAAAAGATACAGATAGGTGTAGTCCTTTTGGCCGTTTCGATGATGAGCTGCGGCTGTGGAAAATCGGCTCAGAATGCCGGCGATGTACCGGAGCTGATTGAAGCAGTCGGCGTCGATATGGATACGGCGGTGGTTACAAAGATGGATCTGAGTGGTGTGACTTCATTCTCCGCGCAGATTGTTCCGAAAATCGAAAAGATGGCATTTCTTTCTTCGGGAAGTATTGATCAGATGAAAGTGTCGATCGGAGATAAGGTAAAGAAAGGGCAGCTTCTTGCGACGTTGGCAGGCGGCAGTGGAAAAGTCAAATCGCTTAAGGAAGAGATCGCATCCCTTAAAGAGACCAATGAGGGGACAAACCAACAGAGTGAGTACGATATTGAGATGTTGGAAGAAAATCTTTCCGATCTGAAAAAGCAGTCAAAGGCTGTGAAAAACAGTAAGCAGAAAAAAATACTGAAAAGCCAGATCGTTGAGAAAGAAGAAGAGATAAAGATTGCGAAAGTGAAATTAGAGCAGCAGAAAGAATTGCAGCAGCTGGAGATACGCCAGAAAGAGGCGGATATCAAAGAGGCACAGAAAAGCACGAAAAATTCAAAACTGTATTCGACCATAGATGGTGAAGTCATCAGTACGAGCGGCGGAAGCGGCTACATGGTACAGGGAGGAAGCGTGGCGATTCAGGTCGCTAACATGGATGCTCCTCGCTTGAAGACGGCGTATGTTTCTGACAGCAAACTCGCGAAGGCGAGCAGTTATGTGGCGATTGTTGACGGGAAGAAATACAAAGTGGAAGTCGAAGAGCAGGAAGTATCAAGACAGGATATCGAGATGGGAAATTATCCGAAAAACAGCTGGTTTGATTTTGCGGCAGATCATGTAGATGCGAAAGTCGGCGGCTCGGCGACGATCGAATTGTACACCGATACGGTCAAAGATGCACTTGTCGTGCCTGCCAATGCGGTGTATCGTTCCAAAGAAGAATCCTACGTTTATCTGGTAGAAGGCGATGCAAAGACCAAAACCATCGTAAAGACCGGAACGGAAACGGATGCTTACATACAGATCGAAAGTGGAGTAAAGGAGGGAGATGTAGTCTATGTGGAAGGTTAAATGGATCGGAATCCTGTGCATGACAGCGGCGGTTTTATCGGCATGTGGTTCGGAAAAAAGCCAGGGGACAGGAGAAGTGCTCCTTTATGAAAACGGCGAAGCGGCATCCGGAAGTGCGGTTTCCCAGGAAGATTACGAGACGACAAAGGTTCGTCAGGAAACATATAAAGAAGAATATTATGATACGGCAGATCTTGATTACACGGATACGGAGACCATTTACATTGATGATGAAGATGCGGTCTTAGATTCCATAAAGGTGAAAAAAGACCAAAAAGTCAACAAAGGCGATGTGCTTGCCGTGTATCATGTAGAGACATCGAAGACAAAACTACAGAAGGAAAAGATCTTAGTGCAGCAGGCACGTGCCAATTATGAATCCGGTCTCAGCAATCTTCAGAATGCGGTGTCGCAGGCGGAAAAAGAACTGGCGACGATTAAAAATGCGGCAGAAAAGAAGATCAAACAGCTGGAGATCAAGAAGCAGAAGGAAGAACTTGCCAATTACAAAAAGGGCGAGAAAGAAGTTATCGATCAGGAGAAGAGTTACGCACAGTTAGTACGCCGCCAGAATAAGACAAAACTTGTGGCAAAGAAAAGCGGTGTCGTGACTTCTACCGGAAGAGAATATGTCGGAGATGAGATTGATGCTTCGAAAAAAATCGTTGAGATGCGGAGCAATAACAAATGGGTTTTGAAAGTAAAAGACCCGGAGTCGAAGCTGCGTTACAATATGGATGTTTCCGTACGGCTTGGAAAAAATATGAAAGACTATCAGCATGAGGTAAAAGGAAAAGTTATCACAGCTACGGACATTACCGGAGTCGGGGAAACTGACGAGGCGGGCGATAACGTTGTATATGTGGAAGTGTCAAAAGCCGATAAACAAAAATATGACTTTGAAAAGACAAATATTTACGTCTATGCGGTTTCCTTCTCTGTGAAAAATGCACTTGTTGTCGATGCGGAAGCCATCAATCAGGAGTCTGTGGAATACACAAACAAACTTTATGTCAATGTACTGGAAGATGGAAAGATCCACAAACGTTATATTGTAAGTAACTACAATACTGAAACAGAGTATCTGGTGGAGCAGGGAGTAAGCGCCGGTCAGACACTTGCGATCATAAGATAGGAGGCGTGGCGAGAACATGATACGATTTATAAAGCAAAAATTGATACATAAAAAGTGGATGGTTGTCTGCCTCCTGATCGGTAACATTCTGCTGGCGGCGATTGCAAGCAGTAATCCGATGTACCAGGATGCGGCACTGGAAAAGACATTGAAGTCAAAATACTCGAATTACATCGAGGAGACAAATAAAGACCCGGGGGTAATTACCTTTAATTCTATGTTGAATTCCGGTAAAGCCAACGGCAGCGAATTCAAGCAGATGCAGGATACGGCAAACGGGGCGGCAGAAAGCCTCGGCGTCGATCAAAAATATTTGGTAAGTTTGTTTGAAACATCCAAAGTCCGCGGAGAATTTGAGCAGTCCCGCGGAAATAAAACGACGACAAAATCCATGCGTATTGCGATGATGTCAGATATGAAGGATCATATTTCTGTGCTTGCCGGCGAATGTTATGGCGACGAGCGTCTGGAAGACGGAGCCCTTCCGGTGATTCTGAGCCAGCGTGCCATGAGCAAACTGGACGTCGTTCTCGGCGACGAGATGTCTTTTGAAAAATTGAAAAATGCCGATGGTTCGAACATTAAAGTAAAAATTGTCGGCGTATTTGACGCGAAAGATTATTCGGATAATTACTGGGTGCAGAGCCCGAGTGAATATTATCTGGAAGTATTTACCAGCCCTAAATTGTTTGAGAGCATTTTTGTTAATTATGACAAACCGGCATTTAATATCACCGGGCAGTGGAATCTGGTATATGATTATGAAAGTGTAAGACCGGGACAGGTCAACTCCCTTGTGAAAAACACGGAGACACTTTGCGATGCGGGAACGACCGGAAGAAATTCGACGGTAGAGGAACCGGACTATCTGGCAGTTCTTCGTGATTACCAGACGACGGCGAAGAAGGTATCGACGACACTTTTAATTTTGCAGATTCCGGTACTTGCGCTTTTGCTTGCCTTTATCTTCATGATCTCACGGCAGATGCTTGATCTGGAGCAGAATGAGATCGCACTTTTGAAAAGCCGCGGAAGCAGCCGCAATCAGATTCTTTTGATCTATACGCTGCAGTCGGCGATCCTATCGATCGGCAGCAGTATCGTCGGCGTACCGCTTGGTTTCTTTATGACAAAGGCACTCGGTTCGACGAACGGTTTTTTGGAATTTATCCAAAGAAAGGCATTGCACGTCAGTTTAAGCCCAAGTGTATTTTTGTATACTTTGGGAGCGATTTTGGTTTCTATCGCCGTGATGGTACTTCCGGTATTTAAAGATGCCAATGTCACGATTGTAAATGTAAAGCACAGAAACACCGGAAACAAACACAATATATTCAGCAGAGTATATTTGGATGTGATCTTCCTTGTGATTTCATTGTATGGACTGTATTCCTTTACCGCTCGGAAATCCGAATTGATGACAAGTATGCTCGAGGGGGATTCCATTGATCCGTTTTTGTTCATCTGTTCGTCGGTGTTTATCATAAGTGCAAGTCTTGTGGGACTTCGGCTTCAGCCATTGCTCATAAAGATTGTATATTATATCGGAAGAAAATTCTGGCGGCCGGCATTTTTTGCCTCCTTCCTGCAGATTCTCCGCACGCGGAAAAAGCAGGGATTTATGATGGTATTTCTGATGTTTACGGTATCGCTCGGTATTTTCAATTCGACGGTGGCGCGCACGATATTGTCAAATTCTGAAAAGGGAATCGACTATAGCACTGGAGCAGATCTTGTACTCCAGCAGCCGTGGGAAGATAACTCTCTTCTGATGCAGTATTATACCGATCTTGAATTGACGTATACCGAACCGGATTTCGGAGTATACGAAGGCATGAAAGGCGTTGCGGCGGCGACGAAAGTATTTAAAGACGATGAAATAGAAACTTCCTATAAGAGTAAGGAAGGCGGAAATAGTGTTAAAACAACACTGATGGGAATCGATACGAAAAGTTTCGGAGAGACCGTGTCGAAGTTCCAGACAGACCTGCTTCCGGTACATATCAACCGTTATCTCAATTCGATGGCGACACGCGCAGATGCGGTGCTTTTAAGTATGAACTATCATACAAACTACGGAGTACGTCTTGGCGATACGATCACCTACACAAACGAGGATGGTGTCGAAGCACAGGGTGTAGTATTTGGCTTCGTGGACTATTTCCCAAGTTACATCGAGACGACGCATTCACTTAATGAGGAAAATAAACTTGTCTCGACCGAGAACTACCTGATCGTAGCGAATCTGGCACAGGTTCAGCAGAACTTTGGACTGCGGCCTTATCAGGTGTGGCTGAAAACGGACGGAAGTTCCCGTTTTATCTATGATTATGCGAAGAAAAACAATATAACATATACGACATTTGAAGATGCAAATGCCAAGAAAGTGGAAGTGAAAAATGATGCTTTGTTCCAGGGAACCAATGGTATCCTTACGATGAGTTTTATCATTATTTTGATCTTGTGCTGCACCGGATTTTTAATCTACTGGATCTTGTCGATCCGCCAGCGCGAACTGCTTTTTGGTGTATTTCGTGCGATGGGTATGTCAAAACGTGAGATCATTCAAATGCTGATCAATGAGCAGATTTTCAGTTCCGGTATCTCGATCGTGATCGGTACCGTGATCGGGTTGCTGGCATCGAAGATGTTTGTACCGCTTGTGCAGATCTTCTATGCATCGACCGATCAGGCAATTCCGCTTGAAGTGGTCAATGAGACGCTTGATATGGTACGTCTGTTCAGTATCATCGGTATTGTTATTGTGGTTTGCATGGTTGTGCTTGGAAAACTGATCTCGAAGATCAACATTTCACAGGCATTGAAACTTGGCGAAGATTAAGGGAGGACAGCGATGGAAAATATATTGACGACACAGGGAATCAAGCAGGCATTTCCAATTGGCTCCGGCCGCGAGTTTGTTGCACTGCATGATATCAATATCCAGATTCCAAAGGGAAAACTTACGATGCTCCGCGGACGTTCCGGATCCGGTAAAACGACGTTGATGAATATTTTGAGTGCGTTGGATTATCCGAAAGAAGGAACCGTCGTATTTGAGGGGGCAGCGCTGGAACAGATGAACGACCACGAACGAGAGGAATTCCGCAAAAATAATGTGGGATTTGTATTTCAGTCAGTGGCTTTGATCCCGATGATGACGGCGTATGAAAATGTGGAATTTCTGCTACGTCTGGCAAAATATCAGGGAAATAAGCGGGCGAGAGCGGAGGAATGCCTCCGGCTCGTGGGACTTGGCCAGCGTATGCATCATATGCCGCAGGAACTTTCCGGAGGAGAGCAGCAGCGTGTGGCGATCGCGAGAGCGATCGCGCATAAACCGAAAATCATCTTTGCCGACGAGCCGACAGCCGAACTGGATACGGCGACAGGACTTCAGGTGATGAAGATATTTAAGGAACTGATTGAGAAAGAAGAAGTGACCATCGTCATGACTACGCATGACATGGGATTGTTAGATATTGCAGACTGCATATATCATTTGGAGGATGGTGAGATTGTCGATGAAAAATAAAAAATGGGATACCGTAGTGGAAAAAATCAATGAATTTCGTCACATCAACCGTCAGACTGCCGGTGGAGGGACAGCAGAGGAACCGGTGGACATTCCGGATGATGTTATGATCGAATGTGATGGGCTGGTAAAAATTTACAAAACAAAAGACATCGAAGTGCTGGCACTTCAGGGCTTGGATCTGACCGTAAAACGCGGAGAATTGATGGCAATCATCGGGAACAGCGGAAGTGGTAAATCCACATTTCTCAATATGATCGGTGGACTTGACCGCCCATCAGCCGGAAAACTTTATGTAGATGGAAAAAATCTGTTCCAGATGAGCGAAGAGGAGTTGGTTGAGTACAAGCGAAGCACCGTCGGTTTTGTGTGGCAGAACAATGCGCGAAACCTGCTTCCGTATCTGACGGCGTGGGAAAATGTCATGACACCGATGCTTTTTATGAAAGATGGAAAGAGCGAGGCGCAGAAGAAAAAGCGCGCGGAAGAACTTCTTGAACTGGTTGGCCTGGCAGAACGAAAAGACAATACGTTAAGCCAGCTTTCCGGTGGTGAGCAGCAGCGTGTCGCCATTGCGATCGCTCTTGCCAATGAGCCGAAACTTCTGCTTGCCGATGAGCCGACAGGAGCAGTAGACCGAAAGACGGCGGATGATATCCTGGATATGTTCCGCAAGTTAAATGAACAGCTCGGTATCACAATCGTGATCGTAACACATGATAATGAACTGGCATCGAAAGTAAACCGCGTCATTTCGATTCGCGATGGAAAGACCAGCAGCGAGCGTATCATGAAAAATGAGTACAAAAACAGACTGGAAGATATTTCTATTGAGTGGCAGCGGGAAGAGGCCCAGGAGGAATTTGTTGTGTTGGATCGTGCCGGAAGAATACAGATTCCGTCGGAATTGCTCAAAGAAATGGGAATGAACGGAAATAAAGTAAAATTGGAATTTGTGGATGGCAAAATTGTTATTGAAAAACCCGAAGAATAATGCTACACTAGTACTGTTAAAAGAAGAACAGGAAAATGAAGTGAATGGAGACGGTTTTTTATGAGCGGAAGACGAGAATATAGGAAGAGACAATGGAAACGGCGGCAGTCAGAAAAATTGACCATGTTATTAAAAGGATCAATTGCGGTGGCAGTCGTACTGGTTTTAGTATTAACCGGAGTAAAGATAGTATCCACTGTGCAAAACCACAAACAACAAAAACAGGCAGAAGAAGCACTTTTGCAGAAGCAGAAAGCAGCGGCAGAATCGCCGGTGGTGGAAGAACCGACACCGACACCGACCCCGGTGCCAAAGGAAAAAGCAGTAGCACTTACGTTTGATGATGGACCGTCACGCGATAACGATGGGACGATTCTTGAGGCACTGCAGGCGAACGGAGCACATGCCACGTTCTTTGTACTGGGAAACCGCGCACGGGTTGATGGAGACATTATGCAGATGATTCTGGATGCCGGCTGCGAGATTGCCAGTCATTCATGGGATCACCCACAGTTAAGCAAGATAAAATGGAAAAAGGCGAAAAGCCAGATTGACCGAACTGACCGGATTGTGTCAAAATTGTTAAATGGTTATCAGATTTCGCTGCTGCGTCCACCATATGGCTCAATCAGCAAGACCATGCGGAAAAAGGTGGAAAAGCCGATGATATTGTGGAGCCTTGACACGGAAGACTGGAAGAGCCGCAATGCAAAAAAAGTCTTTAACCGAGTAAAAAAAGAGGTCAAAGACGGCGATATCATTTTGATGCATGACATTCATCCGGAGACTGCAGAAGCAGTCAAAAAGATTGTTCCATGGCTATCGGAGCAGGGATATGATATGCTGACAGTTACGGAACTGATGGCTCGGAAGGGCAAAACCATGGAAGGCGGAAAAGCCTATCTGGATGCAAATTAATATTGGAAAAATATGTGGAGTTCTCTGAATTTTTCAGGAACTCCGCTTGTAGTGAAACAAAAAATAACAATTTTTAAGAACAGAACAATGAAGTGAGGTAAAAGTAATGAAGCAATTTATGGATGAAGATTTTATTCTTTCAACAGATACAGCGAAAAAACTTTTTCACGACTATGCAGAAAAAACACCGGTTTTGGACTATCACTGCCATTTGGAGCCAAAGGAGATAGCAGAAGACCGGAAATTTAAAAATATAACAGAATTGTGGCTCGGTGGGGATCACTATAAATGGCGTATTATGCGTTCCAATGGAGTGCCGGAAAAGTACATTACCGGCGATGCCGGCGATGAAGAAAAATTCCACGCATTTGCAAAGGCACTGCCAAAAGCCATCGGAAATCCGATGTATCATTGGTGTCATTTGGAATTGCAGAGATATTTTGATATTCACGAGACACTCAGTGAGAAGAATTGGAAAGAGATTTACGATGCCTGCAACGAAAAATTGCAGTCGCCGGAAATGTCAGCAAAAAATCTGATCCGTATGTCCAATGTCACATTGGTTTGTACGACCGATGATCCGATAGATGACCTTCATTATCATCAGCAGATCAAAGCAGACCAAGATTTTGATGTGCAGGTTCTGCCGGCATGGCGGCCTGACATCATCATGAGCCCAGAAAAAGAAGGATTTCTCGCTTATGTACAGAAACTGGCAGAAGTAAGCGATATTGATATCACGGGATTTGTTTCTTTGAAAGAAGCTCTTGTAAAACGACTGGACTATTTTGTGGAAAATGGATGTCTGGTAACCGACCATGGCTTGGATTATCCGCAGTACCGTCCGATGACAGAGGAAGAAATGGACATCCTTGTACGACGTGCATTATCCGGAGAGGTTTTGGATTTTGAAGAAATGCTTCAGTACAAAACGATGCTGATGCTCTTCTTAGGCCGTGAATATGCGAAGAGAAATCTGGCAATGCAGCTTCACTATGGTGCAAAGAGAGAAAATAACGAACTGGTATTCCGGAGTGCCGGAGCCAATGCCGGTATCGACTGTATCAATGAAAAGGGATTTAGTGCAGAAGTGGCAGATTTTTTGAATGCCCTTGCTAAAACAGGTGAACTGCCAAAGACGATTTTGTATTCATTGAATCCGGTTGACAATGCTGTGATCGGTACGATGATCGGCTGCTTCCAGAATGAAGATGCCGTAGGAAAGATTCAGCAGGGTTCTGCATGGTGGTTCAACGATCACAAATATGGTATGACCCAGCAGATCACATCCCTTGCAAGCCTTGGACTTTTGGGCAATTTTATCGGAATGCTGACCGATTCGAGAAGTTTTGTATCCTACCCTCGTCATGAGTATTTCCGCCGTATCTTGTGCGATTACATCGGAAAATTGGTGGAAAACGGAGAATATCCACAAGACTACGAAGTTCTTGGTGAAATGGTGAAAAACATTTCTTATTACAATGCAGTGAATTATTTTGGATTTGACTTATAAAAAATATACAATCGGAAGGAGACCGTAATGACATTTACGTTAGTAAAAGAGAACGCAGCACAAATTTGTATTGACAGCCATGTGGCAGATTATAAGGGACTGAAGCATGTGGCAAAGATTCTTGCCGGAGATATTTTGACGGTGACAGGAAAAGAGCCGGAGATTGTAGAGCAGATTCAGAATGTTCCGCAGATTGTCGCAGCGACAAAAGGAACTTCAGATATTCTTGCAAAGTGGGAAGAAGAAAAGAAAATTGATCTTTCCGTTTTGGAAGGAAAACGAGAAGTCTTTATGGTACAGCTGATTGAAGAAGATGGGGCTGAGAAACTGGTGATCGTCGGAACAGAGACGATCGCTACGTTGTATGGCTTGTACTATATTTCTGAAAATATCGGAGTATCTCCATGGGTGTACTGGGCAGATGTGGTACCTGCCCCAAAAAAGGAGATCGTATTTGATAAGAGTATTTGTACGGTATCCAAAGAGCCGTCTGTTCGTTACCGTGGATTTTTCATGAACGACGAATGGCCATCTTTGGGAAATTTTGTCATGAATACATTTGGAGATTTCAACGAATTCTTTTACGAAAAAGTATTTGATCTTTTACTCCGCCTGAAGGGAAACTATTTCTGGCCGGCGATGTGGTCTGCTTCCCTTCCGTTAGATGGTTCGGAGGATCCGCTTGCAATCCTGAAACTGGGAACGGAACTTGGTATCACGATCGGTCAGTCCCATCACGAGCCATTGACCCGCGCCAGTGAAGAGTGGGATAAAGTCAAAACGGACATGAACAATATTGGATATGGAAAAGATTGGAATTATTATACAAACAAAGAAGGCCTTTATCGTTATTGGGAAGATGGTATGAAACGCGATAAAGACTTCAAGCATATGATCACGATCGGTATGCGCGGTGAGCGTGACACGATGATGCTCGGAGAAAATTCGACAATTCAGGAAAATGTTGAACTTCTTCGTGAGATCATTACCGATCAGAATAAGATCATCAAAGAGACCGGATGCGAGAATATGCCGAAAATGCTTGCTTTGTACAAAGAAGTGGAAGGGTTTTATTATGGTGGAGACGGCGTGAAGGGACTTCGTTCCTGGGATGGCTTGGACGATACGATCCTTCTGCTCTCCGATGATAACTTCGGAAATGTAAGAACCCTTCCGACTAAGGATCTGAAAGACCGCAAGCCGGGCTGGGGGTTGTACTATCATTTTGATTATCACGGTTCCCCGATTTCTTATGAGTGGGTCAATTCCACACCGCTACCGAAAGTGTGGGAACAGGTTACGATGGCCTATGAATACGGCATCCGCGACCTCTGGATCGTAAATGTCGGTGATATCCGTCCGGATGAGCTGCCATTGTCCTATTTTATGGCACTTGCCTATGATTTCGAGAGTATGGGAACCGGCCATGCCAATGAAACGGACCTTTTCCTGGCATCCTGGGTAGAGCAGCAGTTTGGCGCACATATCAAAGACGAAGAGACGAAAAAAGAGATTGCAGACGTATTGCGTGAATACACACGAATCCACGGCATGAGACGACCGGAGGCGATGAATCCGGAAGTATACCATAGATCTCATTTCAATGAAACAAAGCGCATGATCGAGCGTTGTACAAAATTGATGCAGCAGACAGAAAATCTGCAGATAAAGATTCCGGAGGCATCCAAGGATGCATTTTACGGATTGGTATATTATCCGGCTGTTGCGGGAATGAATCTGCAGCTGATGAGCCTTCATGCAGCATTGGCAAACTGGTATGCAGAATATGAACTCTCAGTGGCAAATACGTACGATGCGCTTGTCAAAGAAGAGATTGAACGGGATCAAAAATTGACAGATTATTACAATAAAGAAATGACTGGCGGTAAATGGGACGGTATGATGCTCTCCCCGCATGCATGCTTTGTTACATGGAATGATGAGGGATGGCATTATCCGGAGACCAAGACCATTTGTATCAATACGATGAGCCGGATGATGATTCATGCAGAAAATGACGAAATGTTTGTCTCCGGGGGAACGATCTGTCTGCCTGAATTTACAGAAATTGGGGGAGAAACGTGCGAGATCGAATTGGCAAATGCCGGTGCGGTCGCTTATGATTTCAAAGTGCAGGCGGAACCGGGAATCTGTGTAAGCCAGACCGAGGGAACAGTGTCAAATGACATTGTGACACTGCAGGTAACGATTGCCAAAAAAGAGCATAAATCGTTTGAGCGTACCATTACGATCACAGCCGGAAACCAGAAAGTGAATGTAAAAGTACGTTTCAAGGCAGCAGTCAATGTTCCGGAAGGAACCTTTATCGAGCGTGACGGTATGGTGTCGATTGAAGTGGCTCATTATAGCGGAAAAACGGCTTTCGAAGGATATGATTTTAAAGAATTGGAGGGATATGGAAAAACATTGTCTTCCATGAAAATATATCCGTGTGACCGCAATTTTGATGAGATTGGGAAAGCCCCTTGCCTGACTTACCGTGTGTATGTTGAGGAAGCGGGTGTTTATATGCTTAAGACGATCACGGCACCAACGAACAATCTGGAAGATGGACGCACGATGCGCTATGCGGCCCAGATTGGTGATGGCGAGATCAAGGTCGGTGACACGATTCCGAAAGAAAACTATAATATCGGCGGCGGTCCATGGGAAAGAAAATCCTGGTCGATGGGCGTGCTGAACAACAGTCATTATGGAATTACCGGACACGATCTGGAAGCCGGATACAATGAGATACATATTTATGGTGTTGAAGCCGGTTTGGCTTTACAAAAACTGGTATTGTACCGAGGCGGACTGGAAGAGTCTTATCTGGGACCACAGGAAAGTCCACGGGCATAAAACTGAAGGAGAAGAAGGAAGTTTTATCGAGACGAAGGGCGGCTGGAAACTTCGCGCAGATACGAAAAAAGACAACGACTTCACACACGAACAGACCGTCAACAATAAAAAATAACGAGAACCAGGAGGATTTGTTATGGCTGAAAAATGTATTGAGCTCAAAGGAATCACAAAAGCATTTGACGGACAAATCGTTCTAGATCATATGAATCTTGATATTCATGAGAATGAATTTGTAACATTGCTTGGGCCAAGTGGTTGCGGAAAAACCACGACATTGCGAATAATGGGAGGATTTGAAACGGCGGATGAAGGACAGGTTCTGCTTAACGGAACCGATATTGCCCGCTTGCCGGCGAACAAACGCCCGATCAATACCGTGTTTCAAAAGTATGCCTTGTTTTCACACATGAATATCGAGGAAAATATTGCGTTTGGTTTAAAAATCAAGAAAAAATCAAAAGGCTATATTCGTGACAAGATCAAATATGCGCTGAAACTGGTAAATCTTGATGGCTACGAAAAACGTATGCCGGATTCCCTCAGTGGAGGCCAGCAGCAGCGTATCGCGATCGCGCGAGCCATCGTAAATGAGCCGAAGATTCTTCTTTTGGATGAACCTCTGGGTGCCCTTGACTTGAAGATGCGCCAAGGGATGCAGTACGAACTCATCCGTCTGAAAGAAGAACTCGGAATTACGTTTGTTTATGTTACCCACGATCAGGAAGAAGCGCTTACGATGTCCGATACGATCGTCGTCATGAATCAGGGGTACATCCAGCAGATCGGTACGCCGGAAGACATTTACAATGAGCCGCAGAATGCGTTTGTGGCAGACTTTATCGGCGAGAGCAATATTCTTTCGGCGACAATGGTCCGCGACCGCCTTGTCAATATTCAGGGGCAGGATTTTGAATGCGTCGATGTCGGATTCGGCGAAAATAAACCGGTGGATGTCGTGATAAGACCGGAGGATATGATCCTTGTACCTCCGGAAAAAGGCACGATCCGTGCAAAAGTGAAATCCCTGGTGTTCAAAGGGGTGCACTATGAAATGGAGATGGAAGCACTTGGATTCACGTGGCTGGTACACAGTACAAGCCTCGCGGAAGTCGGAAGTGAAGTCGGATTGTATATTGATCCGTTTAATATCCAGATCATGCACAAACCGGAAAATGAGGCAGAGGAGGCGTTTGCCGGTGAATGAGAAAAAGATGACGAGGCGTCTTTCGTATCCGTACATTGTGTGGATGGCAATTTTTGTCATTGTGCCGCTTATCATTGTATGTATTTACGGACTGACGGATAAAACCGGTGCCTTTACCCTTGAAAATGTCAAGAGTATCGCTTCTCCGGTACATTTAAAGGCCTTATTTTTGTCACTTAAATTATCTATTATAAGTACCGTGTTATGTTTTGTCCTCGCCTTGCCGCTGGCACTGGTGATCCGGGGAATGCATTTAAAAAGCAGTGGATTTATCATCTTTGTATTCATCCTTCCGATGTGGATGAACTTTTTGCTGCGTACGATCGCATGGCAGTCTTTGCTGGAAAAGACGGGTGTGATCAATATGATACTGCAGTCGATTGGGCTGCCAAAGCAGAATTTGATCAATACCGAAGGGGCGATCATTCTCGGTATGATCTACAATTTTCTGCCATTTATGGTATTGCCGATCTACAATTCGCTCATCAAGATTCCGCAGGATACCTTTGATGCGGCAAAAGATCTTGGGGCAAACTGGATACAGACATTGTGGCGGATCACATTGCCACAGATTCTTCCTGGAATTGTCAGCGGTATTACGATGGTATTTGTGCCGGCGATGACAACATTTGTCATTTCAAACCTGTTAGGAGGAGCGAAGATCAATCTGATCGGAAATGTGATCGAGCAGGAATTTACGACGGCCAATAACTGGTACGGCGGAGCCGGTTTGTCCATTGTTTTGATGATATTGATCTTGGGAAGTATGGCGGTTATGTCGCACTTTGATAAAGAGGGAGAGGGGGCTGCGATATGGTAGGAAAAGCCCTGGCAAAAATCAGCGGAAGGATTTATCTTGCCTTGATTTTTATCTTTTTGTACGCCCCGATCGCGACACTCATTGTGTTGTCATTTAATGAGTCAAGATTCCGCGGAAAGTGGGGCGGTTTCAGTCTCAAATGGTACGAGAGCCTGTTTTCTTCGCGAGAAATTATGGATGCACTTTGGACGACGCTTTTATTGGCGTTTTTGTCCGCGTTGATCGCGACGATCCTCGGAACGATGGTATCTTTTGCCATGAACCATATGAAAAAACTGCCGCGCATGATCTTGATGACGGTGACCAATATTCCGATGCTCAATGCCGATATTGTAACCGGAATCTCCTTGATGCTTTTATTTATCGCACTGCGTTACCGGATGGGATTCGGCAGTGTGCTGATCGCGCATATTACATTCAATCTGCCCTATGTGGTGCTGAGTGTACTTCCGAAATTAAAGCAGATGAATAAAAGTGTATTTGAGGCGGCACTGGACCTCGGTGCAAGCCGACGGTATGCGTTTGTAAAAGTTGTATTTCCGGATATTTTACCGGGAATTTTAACCGGATTTTTGTTGTCCTTTACGATGTCACTGGATGACTTCATCATTACCCATTTTACCAAAGGTGTGGGGATGGATACGTTGTCAACAAAAATCTATGCGGAGGTGCGAAAAGGCATAAAACCGGAGATCTACGCACTTTCCACCATTTTATTTGCAGCTATATTTATCGTGTTGATCGTTGTCAACCGCAGACAGAAAGCAGAGGAAAATAGATGAAAAAAAGCATAAAAAAGATTTTGGCACTGACACTTGCGACCACTTTATTTACGACGGGGCTTACGGCTTGTTCTTCCGAAGGAAGCAAGACCGGAGAGGCCGGCGAATTATATGTTTATAACTGGGGCGAATATTTTGATCCGGATGCCTTGGCCATGTTTGAAGATGAGACAGGCATCAAAGTGACATATGACGAATACGAGACAAATGAAGTAATGTACCCGATTATATCCAATGGTGCAGCTTCGTATGACCTTGTCTGTCCTTCCGATTATATGGTGCAGCGTATGATCTCCGAGAATCTTGTCGAAGAGATTAATTTTGACAATGTACCAAATATTAAATATGTAGACACTAAATATATGGATGCCAGCAAAGAATTTGATCCGGAAAATAAATACAGTGTTCCGTATCTTTGGGGAACCGTCGGCATATTATACAATAAAACGATGGTAAAAGAACCGGTGGACAGCTGGGGGATTTTGTGGGATACCAAATATAAAGATAACATTTTGATGCAGAAAAGTGTCCGAGATGCATTTGGTATCACTTTGAAGTACCTTGGTTATTCGCTTAACAGCACAGATGAAAAGCAGTTAGAGGAAGCCAAACAAAAACTGATCGAACAGAAAAAATCCGGCGTCGTACAGGCATATGTCGTTGATGAAGTGCGTGATAAGATGATCGGAAACGAGGCGGCGATCGGAGTTATTTATTCCGGAGAGGCATTGACCTGTCAGAAGGAAAATCCGGATCTCGAGTATGTCATTCCAAAGGAAGGCAGCAATTTGTGGATCGATTCCTGGGTCATTCCGAAGGGGGCAAAGAACAAGGAAAATGCGGAGAAGTTTTTGAACTTCCTTTGTAAACCGGAAATTGCAAAGATGAATTTTGACTATATCACGTATTCGATTCCAAATGAAGAAGGACGTAAATTGATCGAAGATGCGTCGCAACGTGACAGCAAGATTGCATTTCCGGATTGGAATTCTTTGACAAATTGCGAGACATTTAAGTATCTCGGTGATGATGTCGACAAGATTTATAATGAGAAATGGAAGGAGATCATGGCACAATGAAAGTATTATTGATCAATGGAAGTGCAAAAGAAAAAGGGTGTACATTTACGGCACTCAGTGAGGTGGCGCACGGACTCAATGAAAGCGGCGTGGAAACGGAGATCCTTTCGCTTGGAACGAAGCCGGTCGCAGATTGTATGGGCTGTGGAAAATGCCGTGAAACCGGTGCCTGTGTATTTGGGGATATCGTAAATGAAATCGTCGAAAAGGCAAAGACCGCCGATGGTTTTGTCTTTGGTTCCCCGGTCTATTATGCGCATGCGAGCGGACGGCTTTTGTCTGTCCTTGACCGTGCTTTTTACTCCGGTGGAAAAGAATTTGCTTTTAAGCCGGGGGCAGCAGTGGTAAGTGCCAGACGTGGCGGTACAACGGCATCTTTGGAAGTGATCAATAAGCATTTTTCCATCAATCAGATGCCAATCGTGACTTCCAATTATTGGAATATGGTGCATGGAAATACACCGGATGAAGTCCGTCAGGATAAAGAGGGGATGCGTACAATGTACAATCTCGGCCGCAATATGGCATGGATGATAAAATGCATTCAGGCAGGCCCGGAACATCCGCAAAATGAAAAAGAGAGTACGAATTTTATTCGTTAAGCATGCGTTGACGAACCCGGAAAGAACCGTTATAATAAAACGTAGGAACGTGAAGAAGGAGGAAATGTAATGTATACAGTAGATTTACAGGACTGCATCGATAAGATGGATCTCGAATGTCTCACACCGGATGTAGATGTTTCAAAGATTAAGATCACGCAGTCGGATATCAACCGTCCGGCACTTCAGCTGGCAGGATTTTTTGATTATTTTGACCACCATCGTGTACAGATCATCGGTCATGTGGAAAATACGTATATGGAAAAACAGGGACTTGAGTACAGTGTGGAAATGATGGGACGCATTATGTCTTATAAAGTACCATGTATCGTGTACTGTCGTGATATGGCGGTGCCGGATGCCATTCTTGAGGTGGCGGACAAAGCCGGTGTGCCGATTTTACGTACGAAACAGACGACTTCCTCATTTTCTTCCGAATTGAACCGATGGCTGAAAGTCGAACTTGCGCCGCGCATCAGTATTCACGGTGTTTTGGTCGACATTTACGGCGAAGGTGTGCTGATCACCGGAGAGAGCGGAATCGGTAAAAGCGAGGTCGCTTTGGAACTCATCCACCGCGGACACCGTCTCGTATCGGATGACGTTGTAGAGATCAAGAAAGTCAGTGATGCGACATTGATCGGTACCGCTCCCGATATCACGAGACATTTTATCGAACTTCGTGGAATCGGAATCATTGATGCCAAAGCCTTGTTTGGTGTAGAAAGTGTAAAAAATACCCAGTCGATCGATCTTGTCATTAAACTCGAAGAGTGGGACAAAGAGCAGGATTACGACCGCATGGGACTGGAAGAAAAATACATTGAATATCTCGGAAATAAAGTGGTATGCCATTCGATTCCGATTCGTCCGGGGCGAAATCTTGCAATCATTTGTGAGTCGGCAGCCGTCAATTTCCGTCAGAAAAAGATGGGTTATAATGCAGCGAAAGAATTGTACAATCGTGTGACCGCAAGATTGCCGGAATAATACGAAATCAGGAGGAAAGTCATGGAAAAGTTTTATGTAGGCGTTGATGTCGGAGGCACATCGATCAAGATGGGAATGTTTTCACATACCGGGGAATTGCTCGAAAAATGGGAAATTCCGACGCGTGTGGATGAAGATGAGCAAACGGATCGTATCCTTCCGGATATCGCCGCAAGTATTGAAGAAAAACGTTCGGAAAAAAATGGAAATATCGTCGGCATCGGACTCGGCATCCCGGGTCCGGTGACAGACGACGGAACCGTGTTAAAATGTGCCAATATTCATTGGCCGGTCTTTAATGTCAAAGAAAAATTGTTTGATCTGACAGGCGTAGCCAATATCCGTGTCGGAAACGATGCCAATGTCGCAGCTCTTGGAGAAATGTGGAAGGGCGGCGGACGCGGCTTTGACAGTATCGTCATGGTAACACTCGGAACCGGTGTCGGCGGCGGAGTTATCCTCGGTGGCAAGATTTTGACCGGAACCAAAGGGGCGGCCGGAGAAATCGGCCATATGACCGTAGAATATGACGAAGAAGAGACCTGCAACTGCGGCACGAAAGGCTGTCTTGAACAGTATGCTTCCGCGACGGGAATCGTTCGTCTTGCGAAAAAACAGATGGTGGAAACGTCATCTTTGGCAAAAATTGGCAATCTTACGGCGAAAGACGTATTTGATGAAGCAAAAGCCGGAGATGCTTATGCCCTTCAGATCGTAGACCGGTTTGCCCGCTATCTTGGCGTGGCACTTGGCAATGTAGCACAGATCATTGATCCGGAAGCATTCGTAATCGGCGGCGGAGTGGCAAGAGCCGGAAGCATCATTACGGAAAGTATAGAAAAATATTATAATGACAGTGTAATGTTTGCCCTGCGCGGCAAGCAGTTCAATCTGGCAGAACTTGGAAATGACGCGGGCATCTACGGTGCGGTGCGTATGGTCCTGTAAGAAAGGAATCAAAAAGCGTGATACAGTTAAAAGAAGGAGAACTTCTGAGTAATCATACAACATTTCGTATCGGCGGAGCGGCAAAATATTTTGCTGTGCCAAAGAACGAAGAGGAGATCATGGAAGCGGTGGATTTTGCCATCGTGAAGGGTCTGCCGCATTATATCCTTGGCAAGGGGAGCAATGTGCTGTTCCCGGATGAGGGATATTCCGGTGTAGTCATTGAGATCGGAGCCGGCATGGAAAAGGTGGAACGCATCGGCGACACCGGAATCCGTGCACAGGCAGGGGTATCATTGAGTTCGCTGGCGGCATTTGCAGCCAGAGAGGGGCTCGCCGGATTGGAATTTGCCGGCGGAATCCCGGGAACGCTCGGAGGCGCCGTGACGATGAATGCGGGTGCCTATGGCGGTGAGATGAAGGATGTCATCGTAAGTGCGAAAGTCATGGACGAAGACGGCGGTGTAAAAGTGTTGTCCTGCGATGAATTGGAGCTTGGGTATCGTACAAGCATCGTCCAAAAGAAACAACTCATCGTGTTGGAAGCCGAATTTTCACTGCAACCGGGAGAGACCGAGGCGATTCAGAGCACGATGAAAGAACTGAATGCAAAACGTAGAGAAAAACAGCCGCTGGAATATCCGAGTGCCGGAAGTACGTTTAAGCGTCCGGAAGGATATTTTGCCGGAAAGCTGATAGAAGATGCCGGACTCCGCGGTTATCGTGTCGGGGATGCTCAGGTATCGGAAAAACATTGTGGATTTGTAGTAAACCGCGGAAAGGCGACATGTGCCGAGGTGCTTCAGTTGATCGAAGAGGTACAGAAAAAGGTCAAAGAGCAGTTTGGGGTACAGCTTGAGCCGGAAGTGCGGATCATACGATAGAAGAGCAGTTTTTGAGAACTGCAGAAAAGGAGGGCAAAGATGAGATTTGTTATAGTGACAGGTATGAGTGGCGCAGGACGTTCTTCTGCCATGCGGATATTGGAAGATGATGGGTATTTCTGTGTAGATAATCTGCCGGTGTCTCTTTTGCCAACCTTTATGGAACTTACAAAAAATTCCAGTGAGCAGATTGAAAAAGTGGCGCTGGGGCTGGATATTCGTGTCGGAGCAGAAGCATTGCGGGAGACAGCAAGTGTACTCCGGTCGTTGAAAGCCCAAGGATATGAGTTTGAAATTCTGTTCTTTGAGGCGAGTACGCCGGTTCTTGTAAAACGATACAAGGAGACGAGAAGACTTCATCCGCTTGCTAAGGGAGGACGAATCGACTCGGGAATCGAAGCTGAGCGGGAACTTCTGATCGAATTAAAGAGCAGTGCGGATTATATCATTGATACAAGTACACTTTTGGTCCGGGATCTGAAGCAGGAGATTGAGCGGATTTTTGAAGAAGACCAAAGCTGCAATTTTTATCTGACTTTTGTTTCCTTTGGCTTTAAATACGGCATTCCGACCGATGCTGATCTTGTCTTTGATGTGCGTTTCCTGCCGAATCCGTTTTACATCGACGATCTGAAACCGCTTACCGGCAACGATAAGCCTGTGTTCGATTATGTGATGAACAGTGACACGGCGAAGACATTTTTGTATAAATTAAAAGATATGCTGGATTTTTTGATCCCGAATTATATTACGGAGGGAAAGAATCAGCTTGTGATCGCCATCGGCTGTACGGGCGGAAAGCACCGCTCCGTTACACTGACCAATGCGATTTACAGCGAATTTGAAAATTCGAATTATGGATGCAAGAAAGAACACCGAGACATCGAGAAGGACAGGTTAAGAAATTTATGTCGTTTTCCAGAAAAGTAAAAGAAGAACTTGGCGGACAGATAAGCCGAGCGAGACATTGCCAGATTGCAGAGCTGGCGGCACTTTTTTCCTGCTGTGGACATGTGGTTTCGCAGGGCGAACGAAACTTTTTCGTAAAATTTACCACAGAAAACTTGACAGTTGCGAAAAAATATTCTATCTTAATTAAGAAGGTATTTCATTTTGATATCGAGATGTCGGTGAGGGGTCACCAATATCTGATCTACATATTAAATCCGGAGGATGCATTAATTTTTCTACAGGCACTTAAAATCCTGGAGGGGAAGGCATTGGTTCACGAATTGGTTATTCAGCGAAATTGCTGCAAACGGGCATTTATCCGCGGCATTTTTCTGGCGTGCGGTTCGGTGACCGATCCGGAGAGAGGCTATCATCTTGAAATGGCGGTCGGAACGATTGGGAAAGCAGAAGAACTGGTACAGATTTTAGCAGATTTTCAAATTCCGGCGAAAGTAGTGGAACGTAAAAAAAACTATATTGTGTATATCAAAGAGGGAGCACTGATCGTAGATCTTCTGAATGTTATGGAAGCTCACGTGGCATTGATGGAGTTTGAAAATGTCCGGATTTTGAAAGAAATGCGGAATTCCGTCAACCGACAGGTAAACTGTGAGACGGCGAACATTAAAAAGACTGTGACGGCAGCGACCAGACAGATTGAAGACATACGTTATGTAAAGGAAACAATTGGGTTTGGAACCCTTCCGAAGGGACTGGCAGAAATTGCTAAACTTCGGCTGGAGTATGCCGAAGTACCGCTAAAGGAACTCGGAGAAATGTTAGATCCGCCGATCGGGAAATCCGGTGTCAACCATCGGCTCCGTAAATTGAGCGGGATCGCAGAAGATTTAAGACAACGTCAATAAGACAGCCAGGAGGATAAAATTAAAATGATAGTGAAAGACATCAAAGTTCAGGTATCGGATAATGGGGCGCATTTGATCGCTATGCTGGTGCAGTTAGCCAGTCAGTTTAAGAGTAAGATCAATATCACGAAAGAGGATAAGATGGTAAATGCCAAAAGCATCATGGGAATGATGGCAATCGGCTTGACCCCGGGTCAGAGCATCGAGGTAAATATCGAAGGTGAAGATGAGACGGCAGCAGCCGAAAGCATAGAAAATTATCTTCATGGAAGCAAATAGAGACGAAAACAGCCTCTTCCCCGATTGGAGAAGGGGCTATTACTATTATTGAGGAGAATGGAGGGAAAGCATGTCAAAGGTTCCATTTACACATTTACATGTTCATACAGAATACAGTCTGCTTGACGGTGCCAGTAAGATCGACGAACTTGTGGCACGGACAAAAGAATTAGGGATGGACAGCATCGCCATTACGGACCACGGTGTTATGTATGGCGTGGTGGACTTTTATCGTGCTGCCCTGAAAGCCGGAATCAAACCGATCATCGGCTGTGAAGTGTATGTGGCACCGGGTTCCCGTTTTGACCGCGAGATCGGACAGGGAGAGGACCGCTACAACCATCTGGTGCTTCTTGCCGAAAATGACAAGGGGTATCATAATTTGCTGAAAATTGTCTCCCGCGGTTTTACCGAAGGATTTTACTATAAACCCCGCGTGGACTACGAAGTGTTGGAACGCTATCACGAGGGGATCATTGCGCTCAGCGCGTGTCTTGCCGGTGCGGTAGCGACAAGGCTTGTAAAGGGATTGTATGAAGAGGCAAAAGAAGAGGCACTCCGATTACAGGAAATATTTGGAAAAGGAAATTTCTTTTTGGAATTACAGGATCATGGATTGCAGCCACAGCAGATCGTCAATCAGGGGCTTTTGCGTATGCACGATGAGACGGGCATTGACCTCGTGGCGACCAATGACCTTCATTATATTTATGACACCGACCAGGAAGCGCACGATATCCTTTTGTGCATTCAGACCGGGAAAAAAGTGACAGACGAAAACCGTATGCGGTATGACGGCGGACAGTATTATCTGAAATCGCCGGAAGAAATGGCAGAATTGTTCCCGTATGCGCCGGAAGCCATCACCAATACACATAAGATCGCAGAACGCTGCCATGTGACGATTGAATTTGGACATTACAAACTGCCTCATTTTCAAGTGCCGGAAGGCTATACGTCGGAGAGTTACCTGCGGAAATTGTGCCAGGAAGGACTGGAGCGCAAATACCACGACAGTGAGTACGATAAACAGATGCTTCAAGACCGCCTGGATTATGAACTGGATACGATTTCCAGTATGGGATTTGTCGATTATTTCCTGATTGTATGGGATTTTATCAAATATGCCAAAGACCATGGCATTCCGGTTGGCCCGGGGAGAGGTTCGGCAGCCGGAAGTATCGTGGCGTACACACTTCAGATCACGGATATTGTCGATCCGATCAAGTATAATCTGATCTTTGAGCGATTTTTGAATAAAGAGCGTGTCACGATGCCCGATATCGATATTGACTTTTGCGTCGAACGCCGGCAGGAAGTCATTGATTACGTGACGGAAAAATATGGAAAAGAAAAAGTGGTGCAGATCGTTACATTTGGTACGATGGCAGCGCGCATGGTTATCCGCGATGTCGGACGCGTGCTGGATCTTCCGTATGCGCTGGTGGATTCGGTTGCAAAAGCGGTGCCGATGGAACTTGGCATCACGATTCAAAAAGGTCTGGAGATGAATCCGGAACTGAAGAAAATGTATGAAATGGACGAGGATATCAAGAAACTCCTGGATATGTCGATGCGTCTCGAGGGACTTCCGCGCCATACGTCAATTCATGCCGCGGGTGTCGTCATCAGTCCCGAGGAAGTGGATGAATTTGTACCGCTTTCCCGCGCGGCTGACGGTACGATCACGACGCAGTATACGATGGTAACGCTCGAAGAACTCGGCCTTTTGAAAATGGACTTTCTGGGCTTGCGAAATCTTACAGTCATCAAAAATGCGACCGAGGGAAAATTGTCACTGCAGGACATCAATTACGACGATCCGAACGTTTACGAGATGATCTCTGCCGGAAAGACGGATGGCGTTTTCCAGCTGGAGAGCGAGGGAATGAAAAACTTCATGAAGGAGCTAAAGCCGGAATGTCTCGAGGATATCATCGCCGGTATCTCCCTTTACCGCCCGGGGCCGATGGACTTTATCCCCAAATACATCGCCGGAAAAAATGACAGACACAATATTGTCTACGACTGTCCGCAGTTAGAGCCGATTTTGAAAAATACGTACGGATGTATCGTATACCAGGAGCAGGTTATGCAGATCGTGCGTGATCTCGCCGGTTACAGCTATGGACAAAGTGACAATGTGCGGCGTGCCATGTCAAAGAAAAAAGCCAAAGAAATGGAACGAAACCGCAACATCTTTATTTATGGTGATGAAAGCGAAAATATCGAGGGATGTATCAAACGCGGAATCCCGGAGGAGACGGCAAGCAAGATTTATGCAGACATGACAGATTTTGCCAAATACGCATTTAACAAATCGCATGCTGCCGCATATGCTGTTGTGTCTTATCAGACAGCATATCTGAAATATTACTATCCAAAGGAATTTATGGCAGCTCTTCTTACTTCGGTTATGGATAATACCGGAAAAATCACCGAATATACGATGAGCTGTCGACAGATGGGCATCCAGATTCTGCCACCGGACATCAATGAAGGAGAGGCGAATTTTACGCCGACCGAAAAGGGAATCCGCTATGGCCTGGCTGCGATCAAGAGTGTCGGCCGGCCGGTCATTGAGGAAATTGTGACAGAACGCCGTGCCGCCGGTCCGTATGCTTCGCTGAAGGATCTGTGCAGCCGTCTGTCCGGAAAATCGATGAATAAGCGTACATTGGAAAGTTTTATCAAGGCGGGGGCGCTTGACTGCCTCGAGGGAACGCGCAAGCAGAAAATGAGTGCGTATGCTTCGATTCTGGAAGGCATCAGCCATGAAAAGAAGGCGACGATGACAGGACAGTTGTCATTGTTTGATTTTGCCAGCGATGAGGACAAGGAAGAACTGGAAACTAAGTTCCCGGATGTCGGTGAATATGATAAAGAAATGATTCTTGTCTTTGAAAAAGAGGTGCTTGGCCTGTATATCAGTGGTCATCCGCTCGAGGACTATGTCGATGTGATGAAGCGAAATATTACGCGTCAGACGATTGATTTTGCAATCGCTGACGGAGAACGTGTACCGCGTGTCAAGGATAATGAGACGGCAGTAATTGGTGGAATTATTGAGAATAAAGTTGTTAAAACAACGAAAACAAACAATATGATGGCATTTATCACGATCGAAGATCTTCTCGGAACGGTGGAAGTGATCATCTTTCCACGTGATTACGAGAATTACCGTCCGCTTTTGGAAAATGACCGGAAGGTGTTTGTCAAAGGGCGTGTTACGGTGGAAGAGGACAAACCGGCGAAAATGATCTGTCAGAAGATTGTGCCATTTGACGAGGTTCCGAATCAGCTCTGGATCCAGTTTACGGACAAGCAGAGTTATCTTGCGGCGGAGCAGTCATTGTTTGATTCTTTGGCAAAATACGATGGTCAGGATAAGGTCATTGTCTATCTGTCCACAGAACGTGCAAAAAAGCAGCTTCCAAACAGTCGTATGACAAAAGTATGTCCGGAATTGCTGGAGGAACTTTATAAAAAATTTACAAAAGAAAATGTCAAAGTAGTACAAATGAGTATTGAAAAAGTTTTGTAAATATCGTACAATGAAAGAGGATTGGAGGTAAACAGTAATGTCAGAAAAAGCAGTGAAAACGATAGGAGTATTGACAAGTGGTGGGGATGCACCGGGTATGAATGCAGCGATTCGTGCTGTCGTTCGAGCGGGATTATCAAGTGGACTGAAAGTAAAAGGTATTCGCCGCGGATATGCGGGCTTATTAGAAGAAGATATTGTAGATATGGATACAATGAGTGTATCTGATATTGTACAAAAAGGAGGAACCATCCTTTACACTTCCCGTTGCCCGGAGATGGTAACACCGGAAGGCCAGAAAAAGGCAGCAGATATCTGCCGTAAACATGGCATCGATGGTATCGTAGTTATTGGAGGAGACGGTTCTTTCCGCGGAGCGCAGAAACTTTCTGCCAACGGAATCAACACGATCGGTGTTCCGGGAACAATCGATCTTGACATCTCTTGTACAGAATATACGATCGGTTTTGACACCGCCTGCAACACGGCGATGGAAGCAATCGACAAAGTACGTGATACATCCGCATCCCACGAGCGATGCAGTATCATTGAAGTAATGGGACGTACTGCCGGCCATATCGCATTGTGGTGTGGTATCAGTAATGGTTCTGAATATATTACAATTCCGGAACGCTATGACAATGATGAGCAGAAGATTATTGAGAAAATCCGTGCAAAACGCCGTATCGGTAAAAAGCATCATATCATTGTAAATGCCGAGGGGGTTGGAAATTCTTACCAGATGGCAAAAGATATCGAGGAGGCAACCGGAATCGAAACACGTGCAACTGTTATCGGTCATATCCAGCGTGGTGGTAACCCATCCTGCCGTGACCGTGTCTATGCATCTTCCATGGGCGCGATGGCTGTTGATCTTTTGATTGCCGGCAAGACAAATCGTGTCGTAGCATATCGTTCCGGTAAATTCTGTGATTTTGATATCGAAGAAGCGCTGGCAATGACAAAAGACATTGATGAGCATCTTTACAGTTTGACGATGCGTTTGTCACGATAGACAATACATTTGATTTTATGATTGTTTACAGAGCTCTTTTCGGAGAATCCTGTTTTCGTATAAAAAATAGCACCCAAAAGGGTGCTATTTGTTTTGCGTTAGTTTAAATTTTACTCTTCTGAAGTTTCAGTAGTGTTTTCTTCAACAGTTTCCTCTGCGGCTTCGTCGTCGCTTTTCTCCGGCATGTTTATGGTAACATAATCTCTTTCGTCATTTGGTGTTTCCGGGAAGTCGTCAGAATCCTCAGAGTCTTCATCCTCTCCGTAAAGATCATTATCGAAATCATCGTCATCATAATCATCTACGTAGTCCTTCATCAGGATGTTTTTCAGAAAATACAAAGCGGCTCCGATGGTAGCAAGTGTTGCAACTACTCCCAGGAGAAATTTAAAAAACTTTTTCATAATCACATCGTCCTTTCTGTCCGCATGCTTAGTGTGGCATTTACGGAAATATATATACATATTTTACGGGAAAATAAAGAAAAAGTAAAGGGGTTTTTATACAAAAGTGTGAAAAGAAATAAAATAAATATATATATTTTGTGAAAAATAATTGTTGTAATATGAAAGAAGATGTTGTATTATAATAAATATATAGGGGATTTTGTGATGTGAATTATGCAATAAATACAAAATTTATCATCACAGAAAATTTCTAAATATATACAAATTGAATGGAGGATTCTGTTATGGCAGCAAAAGCAAATTATTCTAAAAAACCGGAAAATAAAAAAAAGGTTACAGAGAAAAAGGAAGTTGTGAAGACGGAGGTTAAACCGGTAGAGACAAAACAGGAAACTGCATCTGCAGAGACATCAGCAGCCAAGACAACAAAGGCAGAAGCAAAGAAAGAAACAAAATCAGGAGCAAAAAGGGGACCAAAACCTGGTGCAAAACGTGGACCGAAACCAGGAGCAAAACGAGGACCAAAACCGGCATCGGAGCGCACGATCGAAATGACAGTGCAGTTTGGTGAAAAAGAAGTTACATACACAGATATGGTAAACCGCATTAAAGCAATGTGGAAAGAGCAGGGCAAACGTGAAGTATCCATGAAGAGCCTTGAATTGTATGTAAAACCGGAAGAATCCAAAGTGTATTATGTAATTAATTCACAGGATAAAAAACCGGTTATCGGAGAGATTGATTATTAATTTGCAATGCAGAGCAGCCCATCGCAGTCAGCGGTGGGCTGTTTTAGGATTCATTCTCTTTATTGATAAAATTTATTGATAGTGTTCTCTAAATGTGTTATACTATAGAAAAGTCGTACTGACATACGAAGGAAATCCTGAGTAGGAAGGCGGTATAGTTCGAAATACATATTCGTGGCACGAAGTGTTGACGGTCGGCTTTTGTCGATCTTTTTTTATTGCTTTAAGGAAATTTGCCTGCAAAGCGAAAAACACGGAAAGGAGAACTTGCATGGAGAAACGTGTTGCCGTGATCGGAATCGTAGTAGAAAAAGAAGAATCCGCAGAAACCGTGAATGCGATATTGCATGAATACCGCGACGTGATCGTCGGAAGAATGGGAATCCCTTACCGGGAACGTGGGCTGTCTGTGATCAGCGTGATTGTTGACGCACCCAATGCAACGATCAGTGCTATTTCAGGAAAACTAGGGATGACAGACGGAGTAACAAGCAAAGCAATTTATGCAACAAAATGAAGTGGAGGAAAACAAAAATATGTACAATCCAAAGTCGGGAAAAGCAACCGAATTTATCGATGACAGGGAGATATTAGATTCCCTGGAATATGCACAAAAAAACAAAAATAATAAAGAAGTAATAGATGCGATATTAGAAAAGGCATCTGCCATGAAAGGCATCAGCCACAGGGAGGCTGCCGTTTTATTAGAGTGTGAATTAGAAGAAGAAAACAAGAAAATAGAAAAATTGGCGAAAGAAATTAAGCAGCGCTTTTATGGTAATCGAATCGTAATGTTTGCTCCGTTGTATCTGTCAAATTACTGTGTCAATGGCTGCACCTATTGTCCATATCATCATTGCAATGAGCATATCCGCAGAAAAAAACTGACACAGGATGAAATCCGAGACGAAGTCATTGCTCTGCAGGATATGGGACACAAGAGACTTGCCATCGAGGCAGGAGAAGATCCGGTCAATAATCCGATCGAGTACATTTTGGAAAGCATTAAGACCATTTACAGCATCAAACATAAAAATGGTGCGATCCGCCGTGTCAATGTAAATATTGCTGCTACAACTGTAGAAAACTATCAGAAATTACACGATGCCGGCATTGGAACGTACATTTTGTTCCAGGAGACTTATAACAAAGAAAGTTATGAAAAACTGCATCCAACCGGACCAAAACACAACTACGATTATCATACCGAAGCAATGGACCGCGCGATGGAAGGCGGCATCGATGATGTCGGACTTGGGGTATTGTTTGGCTTGGAAATGTACCGCTATGAACTTGTAGGAATTATTATGCACGCGGAGCACCTGGAAGCGAAATTTGGAGTCGGACCGCATACGATCAGTGTACCGCGAATCTGCCCGGCAGATGATATTGATCCGGGAGAATTTACGAACGCAATTTCCGATGAAATATTTGAAAAAATTGTTGCGGTTATCCGTATTGCCGTGCCATACACGGGTATGATCGTGTCGACAAGAGAATCTCAGAAAACACGTGAAAAAGTGCTTGGACTCGGTATTTCACAGATCAGTGGCGGATCCCGCACAAGTGTCGGCGGATATGTCGAAGAAGAAAAAGAAGAGGACAATTCTGCACAGTTTGATGTCAGCGACCGCAGAACCCTGGATGAAGTTGTCAACTGGCTTCTCGAACTGGGATATATCCCGAGCTTCTGTACGGCATGCTACCGCGAAGGAAGAACCGGTGACCGCTTTATGAAACTGCTGAAATCCGGTCAGATCGTCAATTGCTGTCAGCCAAATGCACTGATGACATTAAAAGAGTATTTGGAAGATTATGCCAGCGATGACACCAAACAAAAAGGGGAAAAAGTCATTCAAAGAGAATTGGAAGTCATTACCAATCCTACGGTAAAAGAAAAGGCAAGAGAATATATCGAAAATATCCACGAAGGCCAGAGAGATTTCCGGTTTTAAAATAAATGCATAGGGTCTAACAATTGGCGAAACGGGATTTATCGTGAGATAACTCCCGTTTCTGTCAATTGCCAGACCATAAGTTTAGGCATTCAACGTCAAATGAACGGCAAATCCGCCGAATTCTCCTTTGATATAAACAAAAGTCATAAAACCGTCTTTGTCGTATTTCGCAGTCGACATATCAAATTCGATGCCGCGCAGACCAAGATGGTATACAGCACGTTCTACGGAATTACATCCGACAGCGATATGTCCGTGGGTTCCTGCTCCCGGTGCTTTCATTACTTCGATTTTTTTGCCGCAGAAATACGATACGTCGATATTTTTCTGAGGGAAACCAAACATGGTAGTGAAAGCGTCTGCAGTATCCGCAGCCGCGGCATCATCGGCACAATTGATACCGATGTGTTTGACTTTAAAGCCAAGCATATGGTTGACAGCTTCACGTGTAAGAGCAGCGATATTGGTAAATTTATCGGCTGCAAGAAGCGAGGTGTCTACCATCCAGCTTCCACCGCATGCGATAATACGGTCAAAGTCAAGGTATTCATTCAGGTTGGAAGAATTGATACCGCCGGTTGGCATAAATTTCATCTCCGTGTAAGGAGCAGCCATTGCTTTGATCAATTTCAGTCCGCCAATTGCCTCCGCCGGAAATACTTTAACGACATCCAGGCCAAGAGTAGCAGCTTTCTGTACGTCGCTTGGTGTCGCACAGCCCGGCATTACCGGGATTTTTTTATTGATACAATATTTTACTAATTTTTCATCCATTCCGGGACTGACGATAAATTTGGCACCGGCAGCTACAGCGCGGTCTACCTGCTCGGTTGTGATCACGGTGCCGGCTCCGATCACCATATTCGGATATTCTTCTGACATGATCTTGATTGCTTCCTCAGCGCAATCGGTTCGAAATGTCACTTCCGCACAAGGAAGTCCGCCGGTACAAAGAGCTTTGCCAAGCGGTCTGGCATCCTCGACATGCTTCAATGCAACTACGGGAACAATCCCGATCTTCGAAAGTGTAACTAATACATCGTTCATTGAAAAACCTCCTTTTCCCTCTAGTATAACCGATTTTGTAAACAGATGTCAATGGAGAAAAATTCGTTGCTATTTTCCCACCAAAAGAGTATACTAATAAAAGAGGTTGGTGGTAAAAATGTTTTCGGAAATTTATTATTCTAAAAAGACAGGAGAACCGGTGCAGGTCGTTGCAAAGTGCAGTATATTGCCGGATGAGATCCCGGGGATCTGTTTTCAGCAAATGAGTGGAGAATTTGCTTGCTATGTCTGGGATGTGGAACATTTCAAAGCAAATTATCAAAAAGAAAAAGTGCAGATAAAAGAAGAGACAGAGCCAAAGCCAAAGGAAGAAATTTCGGATCTGGTTCGTTTTCTCGATGCGGATACTTACCGCGAAAAAATGAAAATATTGGAAAGTATGAAAGACGACTTAAATGAGCATATTTTAAATAATATGGCAGTGAGTCTGGATCTTTCCCTGGAAGATGGTGTGGACGGATATTCCTTCCTGATGTCCGAACTTAAGATACGAAGCCGTTTTGAGGGCAAGCGAGGAGAGCGATTATGAATTACCGAATGCAGATACAATACGATGGTGCGCGGTACCGTGGCTGGCAGAGACAGGCGGCGACCGGCGATACGATCCAGGGAAAACTCGAAGCGATACTTACCAGACGGTTTGGAAGAAATATTGAAATTGACGGTGCAAGCCGTACGGACGCCGGGGTTCACGCATTGGCACAGATTGCCAATTTTCACGTAGCAGACGATGAGGCGGTGGAGCCGGAGGAACTTCAAAAATATATCAATCAATATTTGCCGGAAGACATTGCCGTTACCGGTGTAGTGGCGGCGGGTGAGCGGTTTCACAGCCGGCTTAATGCGACGGGAAAAACCTACGAATATCATTTGATCCCATATGGTACATACGATGTCTTTGCGCGAAAATACGCGTGGCAGATGACGGAACCGCTTGACATCGAAGCCATGCGGGAAGCAGCGGGACATGTACTTGGAAGTCATGATTTCCGCGGCTTTTGTACCAAGGCAGCAAAGAAAAAATCGACCATCCGCACAATCCGGCTTTTGGAAATCTATGAGACAAAAAACGAAATTGTCATAGAGATTACCGGCAATGGATTTTTGTACAATATGGTGCGTATTCTCGTCGGAACTCTTGTGGAAGTCGGCATGGGATTGCGAAAAGCGGATGAGATTCCGACGATTTTGGAGAAAAAAGAACGCCGGTATGCAGGCGAGACAGCGCCGGCATGCGGACTGTTTTTAAAACAAATTTACTATGAATAAAAGGAAGCGGTCGTATGAGAGAAATGGAATTTAAAATGGAGCGGGAAGGCCTTGTCAAACCGGGTGAAAAAATCCGGGTGACAGAAGGTGTACTGCCGAGTGCGTATTATTATACTATCATACCGGCGGTTGCCATGTCGGGAAATATCGCATTTTCCGACCGGCTGAAAAACCGCGAAGGTGTGGTAAAAGATGTAGTTGAAAATGAAAAAGGCTATTATGTGATAGCCGAATTTGATGAATAAATGGAGGAATGAACATGGAACGCGAAAATGCATGGAATGGATATGAAACAGAAGAACTGAAAAAAGTGGATGCGTTAAATCAGGAATACCGCACATTTTTGAATGAGGGAAAAACCGAGCGCGAATGCGTGAAACTGGCTGTGAAAATGGCAGAAGAGGCAGGATACCGCGACTTAAAAGAGGTTATTGCCAAAAAAGAGACGTTGAAGGCAGGAGACAAACTGTACGCTGTCGGCATGAAAAAAATGATCTCTCTTTTCCAGATCGGAAAGAAACCGTTGGAAGAAGGAATGGCAATCCTTGGCGCGCACATTGACTCCCCACGTTTGGATATTAAACAGAATCCGTTGTACGAAGAGGGCGGTTTTGCTTATCTTGACACCCATTATTATGGTGGAATCAAAAAATATCAATGGGTGACACTGCCGCTTGCCATCCACGGTGTGATCGCGAAAAAAGACGGAACGGTTGTCGATGTCAAAATCGGAGAGGATAAAGAGGATCCGGTATTTTGCGTGACAGACCTTTTGATTCATCTTTCAGCGGACCGCATGGAAAAGAAGGCAAATAAAGTGATCGAGGGAGAAGAGCTTGATCTGTTATTTGGAAGCAAGCCACTCAAAGGCAAAGAAAAAGAAGCGGTAAAAGAAAGTGTTCTTGCACTTTTAAAAGAAAAATATGACATGGAAGAAGAAGACTTTTTGTCGGCAGAATTGGAAATCGTGCCGGCAGGAGAAGCGCGTGAAGCCGGTATTGACACCAGCATGATCATGGGTTACGGACAGGACGACCGTGTCTGTGCATTTACGTCTCTGAAAGCAATGCTCGAGGTCGAAGGCACGGAATATACGACATGTTGTCTCCTTGTAGATAAGGAAGAAATTGGAAGCGTCGGAGCGACCGGAATGCAGTCGAAAACCTTTGAAAATACGGTGGCTGAGATTCTTGCCTGCATGGGTGAATACAGTGATCTTGCTGTCCGCCGTTGTCTTGCAAATTCGAAAATGCTCTCTTCGGATGTAAGTGCTGCCTTCGATCCGACATTTAAGTCAGCTTACGAGCCGAAAAATGCTGCTTATTTTGGAAAAGGAATGGTATTTAACAAATTTACCGGTTCCCGCGGAAAATCCGGAAGCAATGATGCGAATGCCGAATATATCGCAGGCATCCGCCGTATCCTGGATGAGAGAAATGTCGCATACCAGACGGCAGAACTTGGAAAAGTAGATGTCGGTGGGGGCGGAACAATTGCTTATATTATGGCACTTTATGGTATGGAAGTGATTGACTGCGGTGTCGCCGTTCTCAATATGCACGCTCCTTGGGAGATCGTCAGCAAGGCAGATGTCTATGAGACGAAAAAAGGTTATATTGTATTTTTGGAAGATGCATTTTCAGTAAAATAAGATCTGTTGAAAATAGTCTTGCTTCGAGGCATGGATCATCGCGGTCCGTGCCTCGATTTTTTTGTCCGAAAAACGATATCTTGACAATAGCCGGCTTCCCTCGTATGATAGGCTTACAATTATAAAAGAAGGGGAAATGCACATGATGATTCAAAGGGATAGTCTGACGGAAAACATGATATTACAGGGACGCTATGAAGTAAGAAAAGCCACACATACGACACAAGTAGAACGAGATTATGAAGTATACGACCGAGAGGAAAAGAAAGAATACCGGGTAAAGGAATTTTATCCGTCAAATTACTGCAGCAGGGGGGCAGACGGGCAAACAGTCATCGTGCGTGGAGTACGAAACCAATCTGTTTTTGAGCAGTCAAAGGAATGGTTTGCGCAGGCCTACCGACAGATTGCCGCCGGTAAGAAAACAAAGGGGTTCCCGGAAGCAGTGCGCCTGTTTTCGGAAAATAATACGATTTATGTCGTTTTAGAAAAATCAGATGGCGGGAGGCTTTCTGAGCAGATCCGTCATGCCGGCGGAAAACTGTCTTATGCCGAAAGTGTGCCCATCCTACGCGCAATTGTGGAAACTTTACTGCAAATGCAGCCACCGAAGGGGTATCTGCCTCAAATTTCCAAAGAAAGCATAGTGCTCTTAAAAAAGCAGAATAAAACAGGGGTCATATTTACGGACATTGTGCAGAAAGAAGATGTCATCTATTCTGTGGGGAGTCTCTGGACTGAGATGCTGACAGGATTATGCCCTCAGACATCATCCCTGCGTGCCCCGTCAGAACTGGGAGTGGAACTGCCGGCCGAAGCAGAGCAGATGATATTGCGATGTTTGGAAAAGAATACAGAAAACAGGGTGTCTTTGGAGGAACTTCTTTCGATTCTCCCGCGGGGAAGAAAGGAGAGGATTGTGCTTACGAAAAAACAAGTTTTATTAGCTGTCACTGCGCTGATCTTTGCGATAGCAGCATGGAAAAGTCTGCTTCCGAAAGAGAAAGAAGTTTTGGTCGCGGAAAAGCAATCCTTTTTGACAGAAACGGCAGATGTGGAAAGGGTTGTGTCGTCACCTGTATCGCCGGGAGCGATTCAAGTGAGTGTGGCAAGTGCGCCGGCGATAACGGAGGAGGCTGTAAGCAGGGTGGTTTTAGAAGAGGTCCCGATAAATACGCCGGAGCAAACACCCGGGAAGACGAAAAAGACAAAACAGAAACAAAATAAGAAGAACAAAAAGAAGAGTGGGGAAGAAAGGCAAAATAAGGTGGAGCAATCCGTTGTGGCACCGAGTAAACCACATAAGCAGAAGTCGGATTTGTTTGATTTTTGGTAAAATAGGGGAAAATTATAACGTAGACATTATAAAGTCATAACAAAAAAGTTATTGAGAAAACGGGAATAACTACTGTACTTTATGGCAAAAACATGTTATTCTGAAAATGGAGAAAGGAGGTTGCTAGATGCAACACAAAAAACTTATGGGGATTGTAGCTTTGCTGATGTGTCTTACGTTAGTGGCGCCGACAGTGACGATTGAGGCAGCGACAACAATCTACAACAACCAGACTGGTACGCAGGATGGGTACAATTATGAATTGTGGAAAGATTATGGGACCACAAGCATGACCCTGAATGGAGGGGGAACCTTCAGCTGCCAGTGGAGCAACATTGGAAATGCGTTATTCCGTAAAGGAAAGAAATTCGACGCGACCAAGACGTATTCGCAGCTTGGCAATATCACGATTGACTACGGCTGCAACTACCAGCCAAACGGAAACTCTTACCTCTGTGTATATGGCTGGTCAAAGAGTCCGCTTGTGGAATTCTACATCGTAGACAGCTGGGGAACCTGGCGTCCACCGGGAGGAACTTCCAAAGGACAGATTTACGTAGATGGCGGAACGTATGATGTGTACGAGACAACTCGTGTAAATCAGCCATCCATCGAAGGAAACACGACCTTCAAACAGTATTGGAGTGTACGTACAAGCAAACGTACGAGCGGAACGATTTCCGTGACAGAACATTTTAAAGCTTGGGCGAACAAAGGCATGAGCCTCGGAAAGATCTATGAAGCGGCTTTGAATATCGAAGGATATCAGAGCAGCGGAAGTGCCAATGTGTATAAGAATAATATGACCATTGGCGGAAGTTCCGGCGGATCGAGCAGTTCCGGAAACTCCGGCTCAGGCAGTTCGGGAAGCACAAGTTTAAGCACGAACAGAAAAGAGTGCGAAAGCATGACACTTGGAGGCAGTTATGCCGGAAGGATCAATTCTCCATTTAGTGGAGCAGCTCTTTATGCAAATGGGGATAATTGCAAATTTACCCAGTATTTTGCTTACGGCACACACAGTTTCTCTCTTCGTGGCTGTTCGAACAACGATAAAATGGCAAAAGTAGATTTGTACATCGGCGGTACAAAGAAAGGTACTTTTTACTATGGCGGAAGTTATCCTGCCGTATACACGATCAATAATGTAAGTCATGGAACAGGAAACCAGGAGATTAAACTGGTATGCTCCGAGGACAATGGTACATGGGATGCTTATGTAGACTATCTTACATGGCAATAAAGGGAATCAATGGGTGCCCTGTTATCGGGCATTCGGAATAGAATAAACGGCTCTGCCTGCGGCAAATAATCTACCGGCTGCGGGCAGAGTTTTTTGTATTGCTGTTTTCATATCCGAAAGCACCTGAACATAGCTTTTTCAGTAGACAAAGTGTGTGAAAAATGTTATAATTTTTAAATATATGAAACAAGCAATGATCAGAAGGAGGAAATAACGTTGAATAAAGAACTCGTTATTGTGCTTGATTTTGGCGGCCAGTATAATCAGCTGATTGCCAGACGTGTCCGAGAGTGTCATGTATACTGCGAAGTGCATCCGTACACCCTTGGAATCGATAAGATCAAGGAAATGAACCCGAAAGGGATTATATTTACCGGTGGACCAAACAGTGTATATGCAGAAGAATCCCCACGTTATCAGAAAGAAATTTTTGAACTGGGTATCCCGATTCTCGGAATCTGCTATGGTTCCCAGTTGATGGCATATACGCTCGGTGGAACAGTGGAGACAGCACCTGTCAGCGAATACGGAAAGACAGAAGTCAAAGTGGACAAGTCGTCTCTTTTATTTGGCGATGTCGAAGAAAAGACAATCTGCTGGATGAGCCACACCGATTATATTGCAAAGGCACCGGAAGGCTTTACTATCAGTGCGACGACGCCTGTCTGCCCGGTAGCAGCGATGGAAATGCCTGAGAAAAAACTTTATGCAACGCAATTTCATCCCGAAGTTCTTCATACTCAGGAAGGTGTGAAGATGCTTTCCAATTTTGTATACAAAGTCTGCGGCTGCAGTGGTGACTGGAAAATGTCTTCTTTCGTAGAAGATACCATCCGTTCCATCCGTGAAAAGGTCGGCGACGGCAAAGTGCTCTGTGCCCTTTCCGGTGGTGTCGACTCTTCCGTGGCAGCAGTCCTTCTTTCAAAGGCAATCGGCAAACAGCTGACTTGCGTCTTTGTTGATCAGGGACTTCTGCGCAAAAATGAAGGAGACGAAGTTGAAGCTGTATTCGGCCCGGACGGCCCATACGACCTGAACTTTATCCGCGTCAACTGCCAGGAACGTTTCTATGAAAAACTTGCCGGTGTCAGTGAACCGGAAGCAAAACGTAAAATCATCGGCGAAGAATTTATCCGAGTTTTCGAAGAGGAAGCAAAGAAAATCGGAGCAGTCGATTTCTTGGTACAGGGAACGATTTACCCGGACGTGATTGAATCCGGTCTCGGTAAATCCGCAGTCATCAAGTCCCACCACAATGTCGGTGGTCTCCCGGACTGCGTTGATTTCAAAGAAATCATCGAACCTCTCCGTCTCCTTTTCAAGGACGAAGTTCGTAAAGCCGGCCGTGAACTTGGCATCCCGGAATATCTGGTAAGCCGCCAGCCATTCCCGGGTCCGGGCCTTGGAATCCGTATCGTCGGCGAAGTAACGGCAGAAAAAGTCCGCATCGTTCAAGACGCCGACTACATCTACCGCGACGAGATCGCCAAAGCCGGCATCGAAGGCCTCGGCCAGTACTTCGCAGCCCTTACCAACATGCGCAGCGTCGGTGTTATGGGTGACGAACGTACCTACGACTACGCCGTAGCTCTCCGCGCCGTGAACACAACTGACTTCATGACCGCTGAGTGCTCCGAAATTCCATTCGAGGTACTCCAAAAGGTAATGAACCGAATCATAAACGAGGTGAAAGGGGTCAACCGCGTAATGTACGATCTGACCAGCAAGCCACCCGGAACGATAGAGTTTGAATAGGCTACAAGCAGTGCAGTCGCAACCCGAAAATCATATGTCGAATGCTTGCATTCGTAAAGATGATTTTTCGGGCGAGACTATACGGCGCCAGCCGTCATGAGGATGGAGCGAAGCGGAATCCGAATGGGCAGTGCGCATGTTAAAGAATAGGGGGATAATATAGTATGAAAATAGGCAAAGTGTTAGTGGATCAAATTGCAAAGAATGGTGAAATTGTTAAAGGATATGATCAGTCATTGTCACCTAAAGAAATCTATTCAGTAATTAATAGTAACTTTCCTAATATTAGCCAAAAGGATTTTGAAATTAAAGTAATATGTGGAGAAATAGAAGGAAAGAGATATGCTATAAGATGTAAAAATATAACATATTTAGGTATTCCGCATCCTGCAATGAAAAAGCGGATACAGATTCCAGAAGATTTGCAGTTGTTTTATCGAATTGCTTGTTCAAATGGGATGACTCCGATACTATTAGGAGTTTATACATTTCAAGATACTTTAGTGTTTTGTGATTTTGACTTAAAAACATATATAGAAAAGAAAGCCCACAATTCATCGGCCCATATTTATTCTACCGATATATCAAATGCAGTATTAAATGGAATCTATTCAAAGCAAGATTATTTTAAGAATTCTATTACCGCTTTTGATTCAAAACATGTAAATGAGTTTTTGAAAAATAAATTACAAATCAAAGTGAGTGATTATCGTTTAGAAATTGTGAAAGTAATGGATCTTTTTTTTGATAACTTGCCACGTAAATGGTCTGGGATTGAATGTTATAAAGAGATGATTAATTGCCAATATAGGAATAAGTTTCAGCCAGAATGGCCAGGATTCTATTTAGAGTTTTGCTTGGAAAAATTTATTTCAAATTCTAAGGTTAAAATTATTGAGTATGCACAAGATAAGTCCAAGGGGGGGATTGATTTGGATTTGTACTTTCCAACTATTGATAGTTATGGAGACTTGAAGGCGCATAGTAATCATTCTGGTGGAATTCAGGGAAATGATTGGAATACTGTTAATAATATAATAAATGATGTGACAAAAGAAAGAAGTGTTTATTATATTGTGCTTGAACATTTAACACGTAAAGACAAAGATTTCCAATTCAGAGTTACAGAGTATTGGAATAGGGTACAAGGAAAAGAAAATTTACACAGTTATGGAAATAGAATGAAATATGATGTTGAATTGAAAAGGTATTATATTTTGGATATAAATAGATTTAATCAGATGTATTTAAAAGAGTTTCATCAAGGTAAAAATAGTGACGGGAAACCAAGAAATACTAAAATTATGATTGGAAAGAAAGAGATACCATTATTTTTGATTCACAGCAAAGAATTTACATAGAAAATAATAAAAATATGGAGGCTTTAATGGAAACGTTTAAATATATAGATCTTTTTTCGGGTATTGGGGGATTTCATCAAGCCATGTCGAATTTAGGAGGAAAATGCGAATTAGCATCAGAAATAGACGAATCTGCTATTGCCACATATAAAAAAAATTATGGGATCAATTCGGCACATGATATAACTAAGTTAGAGATTGACGAGATACCAGAGCATGATGTATTATGCGCAGGCTTTCCATGTCAAAGTTTTTCTAAAGCGGGAAAACAGATGGGATTTGAAGATAAGACAAAAGGAACTTTGTTTTTTGAAATTGTCAGAATATTAAAAGCCAAAAAACCAAAATATATTATACTTGAAAATGTAAGAAATCTTATGGCACATGATCATCATAATACATGGAATGTTATTTGTGAAACATTGAATGAGATTGGGTATAATATAAAACCGATTATAATGAGTCCTCATCAATTAGGAATACCGCAATTGCGAGAAAGGGTGTATATTCTTGGAATAAGAAGCGATGTGTTTAGTGGTGATTTAGAGTTTTATGTTCCAGATAAGAAAGATAAAACTAAATTGGATGCTTATAAGGCAGGAATATTTGATGATGCAGTTGATCCTAAATATAGTATTAATGAACATGAAGAAAAAGTATTAAATTGTTGGAATGAATTTTATAATGGAATTGATTTAAAAGTAATAGGCTTTCCCGTCTGGTCTTTTGAATTTGGGCAAACATATGATTTAGATGGATTACCAAATTGGAAAGCAGAGTTTTGTAAAAAGAATAGAAAGTTATACGAAAATAATAAGAAGTTTATTGATAAATGGTTAAAAAAATGGAACTATTTACAGGATTTTACACAAACAGAAAAAAAGTTTGAATGGCAAGCGGGTAAATCAATAAATTCTGTTTGGGATGGTTTTATTCAGTTTAGACCTTCGGGAATACGTGTTAAGCGTCCAGATGCATTTCCGGCACTTGTTGCAATGGTACAAATCCCTATTATTGGAAAGAAAAAAAGGAGGTTAACTCCTCGAGAGGCAGCACGATTGCAAAGTTTTCCTGAAAGTTTTAAACCAGATGACAATGATTTTCAAGCATATAAACAGTTTGGCAATGCGGTCAATGTGAATTGCGTAGAATATTTGGCAAAACAATTGTTCTGTTATGGATAGGAGTAAAAGGTGGTTTCATGAAAATTTAACCTTTGATTAAGATTAAAAGTTATGCGGAGGCATTAAAGAAAAATGCGGATATACTAGTAGTGTGTTTTATAGTGAAAAAATAAATAATACAATAATTAGGAGACAATTTGATGGCTGATTTTAGGATCCCATATGGTGCTGAATTTTCACCAGATAAAATTAACATTAAGGAAGTATTACAAATGATTTTAGCAAGCGAAGGAAAAACAACGGAGAAGTTTGTTAGTAAAATTGCTGAAAAATATTTCAAGAATAATTATTCAATGGCAAATAATTGTAAAACTTCGATGGTTGCGTATGAAATACTTCAAAAGGGTGGTGGTATTAATCTTAGTTTATTTGGAAAAGAATTAGTTTCTATGTCAAAAGAAACTGAAATATATGATGCAATGGCAAAACATATCCTTACAAGGCTTAATGGTCTTATGTTTATAGAAGCAATTAGAGCCATAAAACAAGAGGGAAATAGACCTACATTAGAAAAATTAACAGAGACTATCAATATAATGGGATGTAAAAAATTACCAAAAACAAATAAGTATATTGCAACCATGAAAAAATGGTTAGAGAAAGCGGACGTTTTGAATGGTTGGGAAATTAGAGAAAGAAAACTTGAAAATTTAATTGGGATGCAAGATGAGGATGTGGAAAGATTAAGAGGTCTTAATCATGTACAGATATGTTTTATTAAGGCTTTGTGTAATACTGGTATAGATGATGAATATCAAAGTGCAACGAAGATTAGGGAATTGGCTAAGGTGACGTACAATGTTAAATTTCCTGAAAAAAATTTTGCGAATGCAATCATAAAACCGCTGGTTGAAAAAAAACTTATTGAAAAAAAGCCTTCTGCAGAAAAGCATGGCGGGAATGCATCAGAAATTAAACTTGTTGTAAATGTTAGAACAGAAGTTTTATCACATATATTAGGGCAGATGGAGTTAATTGTCGGGAAAGAAGTTATTCAATATTGTCAAAAATCTCTTAAAGCATTACGTGTTGAAGTAGATTCTTCAGATACGTATGTTAAAGGTTTGGCATTGGAAGCTTTTGCAATAAAAATGATGCAAATAATTGATTTGAATTTTATCGGTACGAGAGTAAAGGGGAGTGAAACTGGTGGAGCGGAGGTTGATGTATTATTTGATACAACTAGGTTAAATTATTCTCGATGGCAAGTTCAGTGCAAGAATACATCAAAGGTGTCGGTTGATCAAGTTGCAAAAGAAGTTGGTTTATCTCACATACTTAAAACGAATGTTATAGTGATACTTACAACGGGAAAAGCAACTGCTAGTGCAAAAGAATATGCAACAACAATAATGAAACAAATGAATTTATGTATTATATTTATTGAAAAAGAAGATATTGAAGATATTTTAATGTCACCTACTTGTATTGTTGATGTCCTTAACAGGGAGTCTAAAAAAGCAAAGCAGATTAAAGTTTTAGATCAAACGGAAGATGGGGGGCAGTAGTTATATGATCATTAATCTGTATATGTTATGATCTCTTAGTAAGATTCGGTGATAGAATGGCAGTTAGGTTATGCTTAGTTAGTAAAGATAAAAATAAAATTTGTATAAAAATAGAGCGAGTGATGGTACAAGGATTACTGTGTATTGGAATATTTGGGGAATCTGAGGTGTGGTAAGCTAGAGTTTGAGGATGCTAATACAGTTGGAGGAAGTACAGAAAATAATTGGAGAAGTCATTATTTAAATTATATTTACTAACAATTGCTAGTTGTATTGTAAAAAAAGGAGGGACATATGATCCGAAAAAACTTTTGACAGATATCAAACGACCGAAACAGGTAAATCAGGCAGCGTAATAACCAAGATGAGATTGTAATCCAGAACTCTGCTGGGGTTCAGTAATACTGGATCCGAGCAGGGTTCTGGAACAGAAACCCGAAGGTGATGAAGTGATGAAAGTTCTTCATCGGTAACAAAACCAATAAAGTCAAGCAAGGTGTGCGTCTACTGAAAACAGTCCTTGTGAGACGATGAAGGTTAGTAAAGATCAAAAAGAACAAAACAAACAAGAACTGTAGCTGACAGAAGTACTCTCCTTGGGGCATGACCCTGTTAGAAAACTTAGTCAGCACTCAGTGTATGAATAGGCGGTACGAAGGAAGTTGGCACAGGATGCCATTAGACACGGAAGGTTCGCTGTCATAGATAAGCAGAGGATACAAGCCTTTATAAAGCAAAAAGATGGATGCTTTATTTAGTGTACTCTGATTATGCTGTTCCGTATAAGATACGAGGAATATTCTACACTTTTAGCTCGTTTGTTTCGAGGTAACAAAGTAAAAAAAACTTAAAAATAAAGGATTTTAGGCTTGACAAAATAGGAAGGAGAAAATAACTTATGACTACAGAAGAAATTTTACATTCAAATTTAACAGATGAACAGTATGCGACGGTAATTGACGATTCAAGAAACATATTGTGTCTGGCTTGCGCAGGTTCCGGGAAATCAAGAACTTTGGCATACAAAATAGCGTATTTGATTTCCAAGGGCGAGGAGCCAGAAAGTATTATTGCGTTTACATTTACCGAAAAAGCAGCAGAATCTATCAAACGTAGAGTTGCGGAAGCATTGCGAAAGTTTGGATTATCTGAAAATATTGTAGGTGCTATGTTTATTGGAACATTAGATGCGTTTTGTCAGAAACTGCTTGGAGACATTAACGCAAAGTATCGCCAATTTGATATTTTAGATCAGAACCGTTTGGTATTATATGTAATGTCGAGACAGTATAAACTGGGATTGAAGAATGGAAAGGGCTATTTTAATCGAATCAAAGAATTTACAGATGCATGGCAGACAATGCATAATGAAAATATAGATTTGAAAGACATTGAGAAATATGATACGGAATTGTTTAATCGTCTGTCATGTCTTTCTGATTCAATGAGTGCAGATGGTTACATGGATTTTTCTTTTGCAATATATCTTGCAGTTCAGGAATTAAAAAAGATAGAAAAAAAGGAAGGTTCATATATTGAGAAGTTTAAGTATCTTTTTGTTGATGAATATCAAGATATTAATCCTATTCAGGAAGAGTTTATAAAGACATTATCTGAATTTTTAGATATGTTATTTGTGGTGGGGGATGATGATCAGTCTATATATGGCTGGAGAGGTGCAAATGTACAGAATATTTTGAATTTTAAGGATAGATATAAAGATGTTAAAATACATAAATTGTTGGTCAATTTTAGAAGTACAAAAGCCATAGTAGAGACTGCAAATAGTTTTATTCAAAAAACAATTCCGTTTGAAAGATTACCTAAAGAGATAAAATACCATCAGAATGGTAATATTCAGGATTTGCGGAACTTATGGTTTCAGACCAGGGAAGATGAAGCTAAATGGGTTGCGCAGCGAATTAAGTCACTAATTGGCACAACATATATTGAATATAATCCGGATGGAACAGAAAAAAGCAGAAGAGGACTTACTTATAGTGATTTTGCAGTACTTATTAGGAGCATTCGCGCACAAAAAGACGAGAATAAGGATGTTCAGTTTGTAAATGCAATGAAGGAACTGGATATACCTGTGAAAACTTCTGGAGAAGGCGGAATTTTTGATAGACCATATGCACAATGTGTGCTGGAAATAATGGAGTTACTGAGAGATGGAATGGGAGTAAATCGAACTGATGCAGAGAAATGCTTTGTGGAATCAGTCTTGCCTATTTTTCCAGATGCGGATAAGAATAAGTACTTTAATGTTTTGCAGGAATGGTATTCGAACATATATACACCAGCAACATCGGCAAGAAGAAAAGTATATCCGCAGAATTTTTTACATCAGCTAGTTGATGCACTTAATTTACGAATGCTTAGAGATGAAACAGCTTTAAGAGATTTGGGATTATTTAGTGACATAATTAAGGATGTAGAACAAACATATGTAAGTATCGATTCTGAATGGAGATATAGAGAAATGCTTAACTTTCTGCAGAATATAGCGCAGAATTATGAATTAGATTCTGCAGACTACATTTCAAAGGTTGATGCGGTTAATGTATCTACCATACATAAAGTTAAAGGACTTGAATATCCTGTTGTGTTTGTTGTGGATTTGGTTAATCAACGTTTTCCTGGTAAAAAAGGACAGTACAGTGGAATTTTGCCAGAAGAATTGATGGGGAGTGCAATAGATAGAGGTGCATATGGCAATAGGCTAGAGGATGAAGCCAGGTTGTTTTATACAGCTATTACTAGAGCAGAGCGTTTGCTGTATTTGACAGGAAGTGAAATTCATCCTGGATTAAAAAACAAGAAGAAACCATCTGTTTTTACCGCAGAATTGAATTACCCTGATATGAGAAAAGATATGACTATAGATGAGTTAGCTGATAAGATTGAACCTATCCCAAGATTTGATGACAATGAACTGCCAACAGATTTTTCGTCGGTTAAATCATATCTTAAATGTCCATTCATGTATAAATTGCAGAATATATATGGGTATAATGCGGCAGTTCCTGAATTGTTTGGATTTGGACAAACTACACATACAATATTGGAAAGATTGCACCAGAAATATAAGGATAGAATTCCGACAGAGAAAGAAATCTTTGATATGGTTGAAGATACATTTATGCTTAAGCATGTATTTCCAAGTAATGATCCGGTAAATAGACCGGGCTCTTATGAACGAGCTAAGATGCTTGTTCATGAAATCATGAAAAAATATGTGAATACATATTCAGATGATTTTTGCCGGATTCGCCAAGATGAGGCACGATTTGAATTGCTGGTAGATGAGGCGTTGATTACAGGTTCTATTGATTTGTTGTTGAAAGAGGATGAAACTCAAAACATTGATGCAGCAGAAGTAATCGATTTTAAGTCAATGGAAATGTCAGATAAATTGGAAGAATTTGATTGGCGAGAAATGTCGCTTCAAGTGCAACTGTATTCAAGAGCTGCAAAAGAAGTAATAGGAGAGAATGCGGAGACAGGATATGTCCATACATTAAAGGATAATAATAGAGTGAAAGTTCCAGTTGATGAATTATCAGTTAAGAATGCAATTGGTGCGATTGAATGGGCAGTAAAAGGTATTTTGCAGGAAGATTTCCCGATGAGAGCGTGTTCTGCAAATTGTACAAAATGTGACTATCGGGCTCTGTGTAGGCAGGAAAGAGAGGAGTTTAAGCGAAAAGAGCTACCTCCAGTTATTAATACTCCTGTAGGAGAACGAGTTATCGCCGCATTTGAAGAGGAAGATGGTGAGTTGTAGATATGAGAATAAAGTATGAAGCAATAGATATTTTTTCTGGATGCGGTGGCGTTTCCTGCGGGCTTTCTTTAGCGGGATTTAAAATAAAGTCAGCAGTGGAAATTGAAAAGCATGCGGTAGATACATACTTGAATTATGAACCCTTAAATAGAGTAAATGTGTTAAATGAGGATATTTGTAATTTAGGTGGTGATAAAATATTGAAAGCTGCAAAAATAAAAAAAGATGATATTTATTTATTTGCAGGGTGTCCACCTTGCCAGAATTTTTCAAGACAAAATCCTCTTAATAAGAACAAAACTGATGAGGAACGCAAGAAATTGTTATTTGAGTTTTTACGTCTTATTGAAGAAATCTTGCCACCGTTTATTTTGATGGAAAATGTTCCAGGAATAAAATCGGATTTTAATGAGGCAATATTAAATGAATTTATGCAAAGATTAAAAAAAAATTATTATGTTAAAGAAGATGTATTAAATGCGGCAGATTATGGTGTGCCGCAAGTTAGAAAAAGATTTGTTCTGCATGCTGTAAGAAATGATATTAATCAGGAGTTAAAAATAATTGGATTCTCATTTGATTTACCTAAAGCTACTTATGATAAAAAGGGCAGTAATGGTTTGAAAAAGTGGAAGACTGTTAGGGAGGCAATTGGTGATTTGCCTGCATTAAAAGTTGGAGAAGAATATGTGGATGAAACTGGAAAGATACATAATCATAAGTGTGCAGGATTATCCGACATAAATCTGAAAAGAATAAAAGCAATTAGGGCGAATGGTGGTTCAAGAAATGGATTGCCAAAATCACTTGTTTTGGATTGCCATAAAAAGAAGGATAAAGAAGGAAATGTGTTCTCGGGACATGGAGATGTATATGGTATAATGGATCCGGATAAGCCATCACCAACAATTACAGGTGGATGCTTGTGCTATTCGAAAGGAAGATATGGTCATTATAGTCAGGATAGAGCAATATCAATACGTGAGGCTGCTAGGTTGCAAACATTTCCTGATGATTTTGTTTTTAGTAATTCTTTGACAGATTCTGCATTACAAATTGGTAACGCAGTTCCAATTGATTTGGTAAAAGCAAGTGGTGAAGTGTTCAAAGCAGCGATAAAATGTATAAAAATGAGTCGAGCAAAAGAAGGAAAGAAGAAAAATGCAGTGACAACAAAATGACAATACAATCCCCTAAAAATTCACGTAACAGGTAGAAACGATACAAAACGTCTTGATTTTTACCATAAAAACCAACAAAAAGCACTACATAACAACTTGGCAAAGAGGATAAGGAATATACTGACAGTCTTGTTACATTGTTACAGGCAGGAACGGATTTTGTCAGAAATAATTCCAAGAAAGCATGGCGTAAGGTAGGTGACGACAGAATTGAAATGCCTGATTATCAGGATCGTGCAGTACTGGAAGACGTAGTAAATGCATTGATTCATAGAAATTATATGGAGATAGGCAGTGAAGTCCATATAGATATGTTTGATGACAGAATCAAAATATATTCACCGGGTGGAATGGTAAGCGGAATATCTCTAGAAGGAAAAGATTTATTAAAAATTCCATCAAAGCGAAGAAATCTGATATTAACTGATATATTCAGTCGCTTGAAATACATGGAGCGTAGGGGCAGTGGATTTAAGAAAATATTGGCGGACTACGAGGGACAAGTCGAATTTGATGAGTCTAAGATGCCAGTCTTTGATGCGGATAATGATGATTTTACATTGACTTTGTATAATCTGAATTATGGACATGATTATGTTATGAATGTTAATGATACTCAGGGAGGCACTCAAGATGGCACTCAAGGTGGCACTCAAGACAAATTGCAGAAACAAATCTTTGACATGATAGAAGAAAATCCTCAAATTTCCACATCAGAAATTGCAACCAGGTTAGGTGTTGGTGTAAGGACTGTGAAGAGAAGAATAAAACAAATGACGAATATTGTATATGTCGGAAGTGGATATAGTGGTCACTGGGAGATTAAAGGGGAGTAAGCAGGCATATTTTATGGACAGGAATCCAATGTGATAATAGTTCAGATAAGTTATCGCAAAATTAAAAAAGGAGAATGAAAAATGAAGAGACAATTGTCACAATTGCAGAGACTACTTGTGGCGGGAATATATATTTTTATAATTGTTATGATATATGGATTGCTAAATGGGGGAATAGCGGATATATTGAATCAGTCGGAGGCTGCATCAGTTTGGTTTTTCTCTGGGATCTTATTGATTATAATGGGAATGTACGTAACTGAACCATATTTTTCATCGCCAACAGACACATTGTCTAATAGTATTTCGTTGATATTGGTTTTACTAGCTATTACAAATCGGCAGGAATTGAATGGCTACATTGAATTACTTGTTTATGCAGTTTGTATGTTTATATTAAGTATTTTTCATATGATTGTAAAAAATTATAATGAAAAGGCAAAAAGGATTAGTTTTTGGTGTTTAAAGCATTTAGGAAGTTCTAAAACGATGTTTTCTGTGGTGTATCTTGTCTCGGCATTTTCGTTTTTTAGAGATAATACACCTATGTTATTCGCAGCGATTGCTTTATGGATATGTATGGTACCAATTGGACTTGTAGAAAGCATTATTGCCAAATTTAGTCAGTTGATGGGGATAATAAAAGAAAAAGATATTGATTCGTGTATTGGAGTAGCTATAAAAAATTCAGAGTCAAACTTATATACAATTTCAGTCCCTAAAACAGACGAAAAAGAAAAACTTGTATCTTCAAGTAGAAACTCTGTGTATGCTGTAAAGGTAGACTCTGATTCTTATTGTTTGGGGATAGAAATACAAAGAAAGAACCTTATTGATTCAACTTGGATAAGCATAATGTTATTGGATAATGCAGAACTGGAAATTACACTAAATGATTTGGAAGATATCGGAATTAATATTAATTATACGGAAAATTTAGGAACTGCACATGTTTTGAATAATGGAAAAATAAAACAATCAATTCTTGAACAGTTGAAATCATCAACTATTTTTATGGAGCGCGACGATTTTATAGGATTTGTTCTTCCTGAATCAAATGTTAGTACTATCAGGTTTAATACGTGCAAAATAGATGAAACGCGATTAACAGAAGGAACAATAGTTAAAACACATATTGCAGGAAGTGAAGTTCTTTACCAAGTAATCAATGGCATTACAAAGATAGCTAGTAACAGTGCGGATAGCGAGTATGGATATATATGTGCAGTAGCAAGAAAATTAGGGCATTATGATGCCGGACATCATGAGATAAAACATGTTAATTGGACACCGAAAGTTTATGAGCCTGTATACCTGTGCAAAGTAAATCGAGATATTGATTTGCAAGAAATAGCAATAACTTCTATTGGTCGGTTACCGGGATCTGATATGAGTATACCTATAAAGAATATTAATGCTCTTGTAACTCATAATACGGCAGTATTAGGAATATTAGGAGTTGGAAAATCTTGTTTAACGTTCGAGTTGATTAAAAAAATTGTTGCTGCTGGAATAAAAGTTATATGTTTAGATATTACAAATCAATATGCAAGTGATAATGGTTTGTACAAATATATTCCTAAAGCACAAATAGTAAGCGATTTGCTGCAGGAGAAAATAGATGAACTTGAGTCACAATCAATGCGTACAGGTACAAGTGATTCAAAATCTTCGTGGGGAAATGTTGAGAATTTTAAAAAGCTGATGGAATCGGCAGTGTCTGGATTTATGGATGCTAACAACAAATCTGTGATGGTACTTAATCCTGAAAAATATGTTGTTAGACAAGCTGCAACTGATTTTAGAATTACAGAGCTGAAGTATGTCTCTTTGGTTGAAAAGGTTCAAATTATTTCAGAAATAGTTCTTAAAAAGTGTATGGATTTAGGGCAAATAGATAAGGCGAGATGTTGTGTTGTTTATGAAGAAGCGCATTCATTGACTCCAGAGTTTAATTCAGTTGTAGTAAAAGATGATAATTCTCATGCGAATGGCACTGCAAAAGTTATTTTACAAGGTAGAAAGTACGGACTTGGTTGCATTATAGTTACGCAGCGTACGGCAAATGTAACAAAGAGCATATTGAACCAATGCAATACAATTTTTGCATTAAGAGTATTTGATGATACAGGAAAATCTTTCTTGGAAAATTATATTGGTAAGGATTATTCGGATACCTTGCCGACATTGGAAGAAAGACACGCAATTGCTATTGGAAAAGGTATCGGGCTAAAACAACCAGTGATTTTACAACTTAATGATATGAAGTATTTACAAACGAATGAAGGAGAGGAAATAGTTGAGTAAAACGAATGTGTGGATGTAGAAAAAGAAGAAATTACCACAAATCTATAGGAGTTTTAATATTACAAAAAATTAAAATCTTGTTAAAAGAGTGATATTGCTTTCAATGAGATTTAAGATTTGGTGAGAATTTAAAAATACGATAAAGTCGGAATTTATGGCTGATTCGTATGAGTACAATTTCAAATCAGTCTCATTTTTGAAATTGTTTGTTGAGACTAATATGAGACTGAGGAGGTTTAAAATCGTGGACATAGGCAAAAAGGATTGGAAGTTATTTAGAGAAAGATTATCAGGATGGCAGGAAAATTATATGGAAGGTCTTGTTAAAGCGTACGCAGATTTGCTGAATGATGATAAAAAGCCTGCATCAGAGAAATTCTGGGAACTTGAAAAACGGA
>OBJG01000205.1_pt1 | contig 73115 bp, 74 predicted proteins | sample 1517941 | NCBI WGS metagenome assembly OBJG01 (sample SAMN04571712, study PRJEB22368) | human gut metagenome | biome: human gut; material: stool | host: Homo sapiens | place: Luxembourg | collected 2012-09-21
GCGGTCGGTTGGCGGATTTTTTCATTTTGGGGCTTGACTTTTAATAGTTAGTCTCCCGTGCAGCAGGGTGATTTTAGCGGTCATGCTCTGCCGGGGGCTTGGTGCGGGGCTTTTCTGTGGGAGGTTCATCAGGCACCGGCAGCACCAGCAGACGGTTGCCCAGCTTCAGAAAGGCTTCCGGCTGATGGAAAAGCTGCTCGTACTTCTGCGCCAGTTCCGGGGTCAGGGATGCAAAGTCCTCCTCGCCCAGTCCCACCACCAGAAAGGTCCCGGCAACAGCATCGTACATCTGCCCATCCTCGTCCCGCAGGGCACGGTTCAACGGCAGCCCCATGAGCTTGCCCTCGTCATGGCAGATGATAGCCACCGGGTCCGCAAAGGGGTAAACGGCATCAATCGAGCCGCCCACTGCCTCCTGCAAATCTTTGAGTTCTGCGCCGATGCTGACGTTTTGGGGATGCTCATTGGGCTTCACGAGAAGAACGTCCAGCATCTTCTTTTCCGAAAGCTCCCGTTCGCCAACCGTTTTGAAATCGACCCCAACATAATCCTCATCGGTGAGGACGTAATCTCCATCGCGCCATCCACGGTCAACCATACGCTCCGCTTCCTCCTGCGAAGCGGCTTCTACGGTCACGGTGCGCTGAAGGGTCTCCGTGATCTCCACATCAAATTTCTTCATGGTTATCCTCCTGCCCGGCATGGGCGGCGTTCAGCAGAGCCGCCACGAAGAAGCCGAAAAAGGCACCTGCTTCAAAAAATGCGAAACCGATAAAAAAGTTCAGCATAGTACACCTCAGTCGATGCAGATGCAGGGCAGCTTCTGGTCGTCTGCCATCAGGGTGATGCTGTGGCTTGCCAGATACTTCTGGAACAGGTAGACCTCATCAATGGTCAGCGAGATGACCTCGCCATCCATGTTGGTGCGAGCCAGAATCACCGGGCCGGTCAGGTAGTGTTTGCCGCCCATCTTCAGCACCTGCGCCGGGTTGTAGCAGAGCAGCAGCGAGGTGTTTGGGAGGTTCAGGCAGGCGTCGTCCTCCTCAAAGCAGGGCAGGATGCCCGGAGCTTCGTCCAGCGTGATGACGGTCAACTCCATGTCCGGGGCGATAGCTGCGAGGTAGACCTCGCCGCTCCGGTTTGCCGCCAGTGCAGCGCAAATACGCACATCAATGGTGATCTCCTCGGAGCGGATGGTACGGGTAGCGTTGTTTTTCATAGGCTTTTCTCCTTCTGTTTACAAAAGAAAAAGACCCCATCGGGTCTTTCGTTACGGTATAAGTCAGCGTTCATTCTGCCGCTGCTGTTTGCGCTGCCACGCATCCAAAAGCTGGATGATCTTCTCCTCCATCTGTTTGGGAGTGTAGCTGCGTGGGAAATACTTCCGCAGGATCTCGTTTTTGATGGTCACGGTATCCAACTCGCTTTTCTTTTCTTCCCCCATAATATCAACTACGGCTTCTGATGTGAAATTGCCCTCCTGTGCCAACTTTTTTATGCGCTTTGCTTGTGAGAATGAGGGCGCATTTTGCGTATCGTCCATGGCATTTATCATCTCCTGCTGCTGTTCAGTAGAGAGATAAGACAGTTCCACCGCAGGATTAAATGATACTTTTTTCTCATCTACCATATTCAGCAGTTCAGGAATGAGGTTCGTCAAACGAATAAATCGTTGGACTTGTCTGCCACTTTCACCGCTTTCTTTACCAATAAGATCGGCTGTTTCAAAATTCCCGACAACTTGTCGGGAATTTTCTTTTGATGGCCTACCAGCAGTTCTTTTCATAGCATCCATCTTCATTTTGTACGCAAAAGCCCTTTCGCTAGGCGAAATGTGTTCTCGCTGTAAATTGGAATCGACCATCAAAATGGTGGCAGCATCATCGTCCATATTTCTTACAATGACAGGCAGCGTTTCCAGTCCGGCCATCTTTGCGGCGAACTGACGGCGGTGCCCGGAAATGATTTCATAACCATCACCATCTGGGCGCGGCCTTGCGATAAGCGGAGCCAGCACACCAAACTGAGCGATACTTTCTACCGTCCGGGTCATGGCTTCATCATCCACGACCTTGAAAGGATGGTTGGTGAACGGATGCAGTTCACCGATAGGGATTTGCTGCACCTGTTCCCGCTGCTCCTCCTGTCGGTTTTCCTCGGTGGAAAACAGGTCATCTAGCCCTTTCAGAGCTAAGTTTCCGCTGTCGATCGGCATCTGCCAGCACCTCCTTTGCAAGAGATTTGTAGGCTTCTGCCACCTTGCCCTTGGAGTCATAGGCAAAGATGCTTTTTCCTGCCGCACTGGTTTCCGCCGCACGGACTGACCGTGGGATAGTCTGCTCGAACACCTTCAGGTGCTTTCCGTATGCCTGCCGGATCAGGTTGCTGATCTGTTTTCCGTAGTTGGTGCGGTTGTCGGTCATGGTCAGCAGGATACCCTCGATTTTCAGCTTCGGGTTGATTTGCCTTCTGACTTTTTGGACAGTCTGCAAAAGTTGTTCCAAGCCTTTTGCGGACAGGTACTGTGCCTGCACGGGGATCAGGGCAGCGTCTGCCGCCGCCAGCGCATTCACGGTCAGCATCCCAAGGGAAGGGGTGCAGTCCAGCAGAATGAAATCGTACTCGCGCTTTGCCCCCTCCAACACCTGCTTCAGCATCTTTTCCCGGTTCATGCAGTTGACGAGAGACACTTCCAGCCCTGCCAGTTCAATGTTTGCCGGAATCAGGTCAACGCCCTCCGCATGGTGCAGGATACTTTCGCCGGGCGGAATACTTTGGTCATTCATGGCTTTTGCCATCAGGGTGGAAAGGGTGGTGGGCAATTCATCGGGCTGCTGCCAGCCCATGCTGATGGTCAAGCTGCCCTGCGGGTCAGCGTCCACCAACAGGACTTTTTTGCCCTCCATCGCCAGCCCAATGCCCAGATTCTCACAGGTGGTGGTCTTGCCGGTGCCGCCTTTCTGGTTGACGATGGCTATCGTGGTTGCTTTCTTTGAAATTCTCATCACCTCCGTATCGCTAAGTCGTGATTGGTTTGGTTCTGGTAGGAAAGCTGCATGGTAGTCGGTGCGTTGTACAGAGAAGCGAGCAGATATTGTTTCATATTACGGATTGGGCTGCTGTTCTCTGCAAGGCACCTCAGCACAAAACGGATATGGTCGGCATTCAGCTTTTTCAGCCGACTGCGTACCACCTCGGCGGGCTTGTCATCTCCTGCAATCCGCAGCATCTTGCGATTGGTGGAACAGGTATCCACAAGCAGGTCTACGATCTGATAGATGGTGTCCTCCTCGTCCGGGCAGAGCCGGAGCAGAAGGTCTATCTCCAATGCCTGACAAAAATAATACTCAAGCTGCTCCCGGATGCCCCCGGAATAGATAGGGTCAGGATCGTTCCACTCTGTTTTATTCTTATCAGTCTTATTTGCTTGCGGTTTTGGCTGTTCCAGAATTGCGCTTTCGGCAGCACCAGAATTGCTGTTTGGGCAATTCTGTACTTGCGCTTTGGGCAAGCCGGAGGAAAAATCCTTGACGTAGATCAGGCTGGGTCTGCCCAGACCACGACGTTTGCGCTCGATGAGGTCGAGCTGCTCCAACTCCCGGAACAGCTTGACCGCCTTGTGTTCGGCGCAGCAGAGGGATTCCTGTACTTCCCGGACTGTGTAGATGATATACACTCGCCCCTGCTCGTCCAGCCAGCCGTTCTTGACTGACAGGCTCATGCGGTCCAGCAGGATGCCGTACAGCGTCCGGGCATCGGTGGAGAGCTGCCGGAAGCGGCAGTCGTGGAACAGTGCCTTGGGGATGCGGAAGTAGGAGAACAATTCGCCCGACTGACCATAGAAATAGTCCAGCGTCATTTGGTGTGTCCTCGGATTTTCAACTGTGAGTGCTCCTTCATGTGGAAAACTTTCCTCCTTCTATTTCGAGTAATTATTCTACCAAGAATAACTACCTAAAGAATAATCTTTGCATCTAAGCAAAAAGGACTGCCTCACATACATTTCGTTGTGGAGCAGTCCTGTCTGTTTAGTATGTAATGGTCATTGCACCCTCGTGGCAGTCCTGTGCATAAGTGCGGAGCAGGTCAAGGTGCTTTGAGGATTTTCGGACAATTCCCGTTGCACGGTCGCCGGACATAAACTCAACGACTGCCAGCCGAGGAATCGTCAATGTACCACGAATTTTGAATCCTACAAGGATCTTCTGATTGCACCATCGCTGGATGCTTTGTGCAGAGTAGCCCGTCAGTTCCGAAACTTCCGGGGTGGTCAGCAGATCATCATATCCAACCGTGAGCTTTTCCCACATGGTATACAGCCCTGTTTTTTCCGGCTCTGTAAAATTGAAGCGTATAATCTCTGCGGCAGGCTTGTCCGGGTGCCGCTTGGAGCAGCCGTTCTTTCCGATATAAAAGCCCGTTGGCACTTTATACTTTTCGGGATGATCTTCACGGTCACACAAGTAGGTGATCACATCGTGGGTCGCAATATGGTATTTGCGTGTTTTCTTTCCTGTATTGATACACGGAACGAGACCGGAATCCAGAAGGTACTTTGCGTGTTGCTTGTTGATGCGGGCAACACGGTAGAACTGGTCTTTCGTCATTCCGTTGGGGTATTCTTCGAGAATTTTATAGCACTCTAACAGCGTTCTCATGTTCATCCATCCTTTGCTGCTTTGATTTGGTCAGCGTCAGAAGCAACATATTATGTGGATGGATTTTGGCTCCCGGAATCTCTCTCGCCCGTTCTCTCCAACGGGCGTAAAATCTCTCCCAATTCTCTCCAAAAGGCTGATTTTTCTGCGTTTTGGAAAGTGGGTTCAAATCCGCACAGAGCCTAGTGATTTGGAATCTTGACGGAATTTTGAGCGTAAATTCGATGGTTCGTATCTTCTGGCAAAGTGGGCTAATTCCCTCTATCTTCCACCAAGTACCGTGAAGCAGGAAAAACTCGAAATCGTTTTGTCCTTAACCGGGCACGTGGGTTCGAATCCCACCATCTCCGCCAACAAAAGGCATCAGCTCAGGCTGGTGCCTTTTTTGCGGCTAGATGGTGCGGATGAGAACAGGGCGGCGGCCCGCAGGCCGCAAGCAATCAGCCCTGCGGGCTGTTGCTTAGCCCGCGGGAGAATGCCCACCATCTCCGCCAACAAAAGGCATCAGCTTAGGCTGGTGCCTTTTTTGCGGCTAGATGGTGTGGATGAGAACAGGGCGGCGATTTTCGATGTGCAGCACAAATCCATCAGCCTCCCCAAAGTGCCCATCCAACAGAACCTCGCCCTGAAATGTAATCCGGCGGAGCTTCTGTGCAGCGTCGGTCACCTCAACGGTGCAAAAGCGCTGCAAGTAGCTGCAAATAGCGGCGGCGTGGGAGACAACAAGGGCGTTCTGCCCCTCCGGGAGCGAATCCAGCAGTTCGTGGATGCAGTCTGCCATCCGGGCGCTGACCTCACGGAAGGACTCGCCGTCCGGATTTTTGAAGTCCGGGTCTTCATATTGGCGTTTCCAGAACGAAGCGTCCTGCCCGGTCGTGTCGCCGGTGCGGCGCTCGGCAAGGCGGGTGTCCTGCCGGACGGGAAGCCCCAGCAGCTGTGCGGTCTGGAGCGCACGCAGCGAAGGGGACGACCAGACGAGCGAGACCGTGCGGAAAGCGTCATTTTGAAAGACTGCGGCGGCCCGCTGAAGACCTTCGGCAGAAAGGCCGGGGTCGGGGCTGGAACCGCCGCGCTCCGGGATGGAATGGCGCAGGAGAAGAAGGGTTGTCATGAAAGCCTCCGATTAAAAAAGTGACTTCAGTATAGCAGATTCGGGAAAGCAGATGCAAGAAAACGAGCCGAAAGAACGACGGGGCCGATTCACTCCCCCTCAAAACGCAACCAAATTGCAAAAAATGTTACAAATTTCTCATGAAAAAAGAAGACTGGATTTCTCCAGCCTTCCAAAAGTATGTATCAATAATTTTTGCTCAGAATCTTCTCAAGCGTGTCCGCAAACCTGACATCCTGCTCCTTCGTCCGCTTTGGGCTCCCCTTTGGGTGCTTTCCGGCACGGAGGAGCTTTTTGTTTTCATACCGCCGCAGCATAAGAGCGTCTATGTTGTCGGCGGTGTATTCCAGACCATTCTGGTTCAGCACGCGTGCGCACTTGGCAAGACACATGCTGGCCAGCCCGTAGTCCTGCGTCACAACCACATCTCCCGGTTTTACCCGGTTCACCAGCGCAAAGTCCACGCTGTCAGAACCTTTATCGAATACCAACGTCTGCGCACCTTCTCGCTCGATTTGGTGAGCGGTGTCGCACAGGATGATGACCGGAACGACAAACCGCTTTGCAATCTGCAACGTCAGATCGACGACCGGACAGCCGTCTGCATCAATCAAAATGGTCATGTGTGTTCCTCCATCGTCCACCGAAAGGCTTTCGCGGTACGCAAATCAGCGTCCTTAAAGTGTCCGCCGCTGTTCCATTCAAGGGTGCAGTCTGCGCCACGCTCTATAAGCCGGCTGTGCAGGGTGCGGATGTTATCACCCACCGCAGCCATGACGGCGTTTTTCGTGCGCTCTTCCTTGTCGCCAAGGCTCAGATAAATGTGCTGTGCCTGCATCGGGTGCCGCTGTTCAAACTCCATCCAGCCCGGAAACCAAACAGAGGGCGAGGCGGCAGCGATACCGTAGAACAGATCAGTCTGGGTGGATGCCCACAGAGCAAACAATCCCGCCAGCGAATAGCCACCCAGAATGATTTTGACGTTTTCCGGGAGAGGATACTGCTGCTTCAGTGTGGGAATGACCTGTTCTGTCAGAAAGCACAGGGTTTCCGCAGCCTTGCCGCCAAATCCTTGCTTCCCCCACACGGCAGGAGACTTCCACGGAGAAAGTGCATCGTTCCAGCTTTCCACCGGAATAGCCGCAAACAGAAAGTGGTGCGCACTCTGTGCAATAGCGGCAACCTTGCTGTCCATGCTTTGCAGCTCGTGTTCGCCGGTCATTTGGAGCAGTAGGTATTCTGCATGGGCTTCGCCGTAAATGCGGCAAGGTCGGTTCCTGATTTGTATTGTCTGGGCAGTCACTGCGACGTCCTCCCGAAAAAATTTTGATAAGCCCAGTATAGCAACTGAAAAATCATTTTGCAATTCAAAAGGCGTTCGCATCGCAGACCAATGATAAACAAAACAGGAGGGACAGCTTGCGGGCTGTCCCTCCTGTTTTGTAAAGCGCTTATTCCAGATTCCCCGTCAGGGTCATGACGGCGGAGAGAACGGCCAAAGGGGCCGTCTCGCAGCGGAGGATGCGGGGGCCGAGGCCGACTGTTTTGGCACCGGCTTGGGCAGCCATCTCGGCTTCCTCGGCGGCAAAGCCGCCCTCGGCACCGGTGATGACGGCGATCTTCGGCTTTTTACCGTCGGCGGGGCGGACATTGGCCAGCAGCTCCCGCAGCGGGGCACCGCCGCACTCGTAGCAGAAGAGCACGAGGTCGTACCCTTCCAGACTGCGGCAGACCGCGCCGAAGTTGGGCAGCGGCAGGGCCACATCCGGCAGGATGCCCCGGCCGCACTGCTTGGCGGCCTCGAAGGCGATGCGGTTGTAGCGCTCGTTCTTCTGCTCCTCTTTCTTGGGGGCGGCCACGCAGTAGCGGCTGAAGAAGGGAACGAAATGAGCGCAGCCCAGCTCGACGCCGTGGCGGATGACCTGTTCCAGCTTGTCCTGCTTGGGATAGCCCGCAAAGAGGGTCACTTCCACGCTGGGTTCGGCGGCGCTGGGGTAGCCCGGTTCCACCGAGAACTCTACGGTCTCCGGGCCGAAGCCGGTGATGACGGCGGTGTATTCGACGGCGTTGCCGTCGCAGAGGATGACGGTGTCGCCCAGCTTGCCCCGCATCACGCGGGCGAGGTGGTGGGCGTCCGCACCCCGCAGGGTGGCGGTGCCGTCGGCGATCTCAGTGGTAAAATAGCGGTGCGGCATAGTGGCTCCTATTCTGAACTTGCTCAGCTTATACAAACTGTATCCGACTGCCAAGGACTCTCCTGTAAGGAGAGCTGGTGCAAAGCGCCTGAGCAGTTATTTTTTGCGGCAGACGATGCACTCCCAGCCGCGCTTTTCCTTGACTTCCTGCACGGCGAGACCGGCGGCTTCCAGCCCGGCGATGACCTCATCCTTCCGGCTGTCGATGATGCCGCTGGCGATGAAAACGGCATCATCGGCCATCAGGCCGGGGACGGCGGGGGCCAGAGACAGGATGGCGTTGGCGACGATGTTGGCGGTGATGATGTCATACGTGCCGCTGGCCTTGTCGGACAGGTCGCCCACCAGAACGGTGAGCTGGTCGGCCACGCCGTTCAGTGCGGCGTTTTCCCCGGCGGTGCGGACGGCCACGGGGTCGATGTCCACACCCTCGGCAGAGGCCGCGCCCAGCTTGAGGGCGGCGATGGCGAGGATGCCGGAGCCGGTGCCGATATCCAGCACCCGCTCGCCGCCCTTCACCCGCTCGTCCAGCGCTTCCAGGCAGAGGCTGGTGGTCTCGTGGCCGCCGGTGCCGAAGGCCAGACCGGGGTCGAGGATGAGCTTGACGCGGTCGGTGTCATATTCCTGCCAGGAGGGCACGACGGCGAGCCGCTGGCCGATCTCCATGGGGTGATAGTATTTGCGCCAGCCGTTCTGCCAGTCCTCCTGCTCCACGCCCTCGGTCTCGACGGTGTAGGCGATGCCTGCCGCCTCCATCCGGGCGGCGATGAGGGCCAGCGTCTCCACCGGCGAAGCGCCCGGCTCCAGATACAGGTGGATGATGACCTGGTCGCGGGGCTTGTCCAGCAGCTCCTGTTCGATGAGGTCTACGTGTGCGATCTCGGCCACCTGCTGCTCGATGTCGCTGTAGTCTTCGATATAGATGCCGCCTTCGGCGATCATCGTGGCGACGGCCTCGGCGTTGTCAGCGTCGGCTTTGGCCACGGTCAGGCGGATGTCGGTCCATTCCATTGATAAAACCTCCTTCGGGATGTTGTGCACGGTTCGGGAATACCTATATAGTAACATAGACGCCGCCCCGGTGCAAGAAGTGCGCGGCAGAGGCAGCGGAATATAGAAAATTCACAAATAAGAAAATTATTTTCAAAGAGGAAGCTTGTATCCCATCAAAAACCCCAAAAACTTTTGACTGAAAAATGCAAAATCAAGGATTTTTGTATCATTCGCAAAGAAAATGGCGAAAACCCCCTTTCTTTTTTTCTTAACATGTGTTAAGATATTGTTACGCAATTATGGACAGCCTGCAACCAGGGGCCTCCATAACAACAACATTCTTTAAGGAGGAATGTGTCTTATGATGAAACATCTCCAGAAACTGGGCAAGGCACTGATGCTTCCCGTCGCGGCCCTGCCGATCTGCGGCATCCTGATGGGTCTTGGCTATGCCTTTGCTCCGGGCGTTATGGGTGTGCCCGGTGCAGCAACTTCCGGTGCAGCTTACACCGTTGGCTTCCTGCTGGTCAAGGCAGGCGGCGCTCTGATCGACAACATGGCCTGGCTGTTCGCAATCGGTGCAGCAGTCGGTCTGGCAGATGACCACGATGGTACCGCTGGTCTGGCTGGCCTCGTCAGCTTCCTGATGATGCAGCAGCTGCTGAGCCCCGCCGTCGTCGGTGCAGTCCGCACCCTCGAAGAGGGCACCGCTACCTACATCGCTTTCCAGAAGGTCGCTGGCAACTCGTTCATCGGCATTCTGGCCGCTGTGGTGGGCGCGACCTGCTACAACAAGTTCAAGAACACCCAGATGCCTGACTGGCTGGCTTTCTTCTCCGGCAAGCGCTTCGTTGCAATTGCCACCGGCCTGATCTCCATTGTGGTCTCTGTTGTTCTGCTGTTCGTCTGGCCCGTCATCTTCGGCGCGCTGGTCGCTCTGGGCAAGGGCATCGCAGGCATGGACGGCATCGGCGCTGGTCTGTACGCCTTCCTGAACCGTCTGCTGATCCCCACCGGCCTGCACCACGCTCTGAACAACGTGTTCTGGTTCGATACCATCGGCCTGGGCGACCTGTCCCACTTCTGGGCTGGTGAGACCTCTGCGGATGTGGGCTGGAGCCTCGGCATGTACATGTCCGGCTTCTTCCCCTGCATGATGTTCGGTATTGCCGGTGCTGCTCTGGCAATGATCAAGACTGCTAAGAACAAGAAGGCTGCCATCGGTCTGGTTCTGTCCGCTGCGATCTGCGCTTTCGTCTGCGGCGTTACCGAGCCGTTCGAGTTCGGCTTCATGTTCCTGTGCTTCCCGCTGTACGTTGTGTACTCTGCTCTGTACGGCATCTTCACCGTCATCACCTACTACTCCGGCTTCCGTGCTGGCTTCTGCTTCTCTGCTGGTGCGACCGACCTGGTCTTCTCCGCATCCCTGCCCGCAGCTGCTAAGACTTGGATGATCATTCCTCTGGGCATCGCTGCTTTCATCGTGTTCTATCTGGTGTTCTACTTTGCCATCACCAAGTTCGACCTGAAGACCCCCGGCCGTGAGGACGAGGACGCTGAAGAGGCCGAAAAGAAGATCACCCTGGCCAACAACAACTACACCGAAGTTGCTTCTGGTGTGCTGAAGGCCATCGGCGGCAAGGCAAACGTCTCCAGCGTGGACTACTGCGCTACCCGCCTGCGTTTCACCATCAAGGACTACACGCAGGTCGATGAAAAGGCTGTCAAGGCAGCAGGCGCAGCCGGTGTCATCCGTCCTGACAAGACTACCTGCCAGGTCATCATTGGCACCAAGGTCCAGTTCGTGTACGACGAGCTGAAGAAGATGCTGTGATCGCATCCTGAATCGTAATTTTATGCAGGAGACTGGTTGATCCTGTATCCGTTCCCGAAGGGCCGCTGAGGGCGGGCGTTCACGCCCATCTTCGGCGGCCCCTTTTTGTTCACACAAAACCGTTTTTTGAGCACTGCGACTGTGCTATACTGAAGACAACGAGAAAAAATCAGGAGGTTTCCACTATGAAGATCATTCGTGCAAAGGATTACAAGGATATGTCCCGCAAGGCGGCAAACATCATCTCCGCGCAGGTCATCATGAAGCCGAACTGTGTGTTGGGCCTGGCCACCGGCGGCACCCCTGTGGGCGCGTATGCCCAGCTGGTGGAGTGGTACAACAAGGGCGATGTGGACTTCTCGGAGGTCACCACCGTCAACCTGGACGAGTACCGCGGCCTGCCCAAGGAGCATCCGGAGAGCTACTGGAGCTTCATGCACAAGAACCTGTTTGACCATGTGAACATCCGCCCGGAGGCCATCCATCTGCCCGATGGCACCAACCCCGATGCAGCAGACGCCTGCGCAAAGTACAACGAGATCATCCACAGCGTGGGCGGCATCGACCTGCAGCTGCTGGGCCTTGGCCCCAACGGCCACATCGGCTTCAACGAGCCGGGCGAAGCCTTTGAGCTGGAGACCCACTGCGTGGACCTGACCGCTGCCACCATCGAGGCCAATAAGCGCTTCTTTGACGGCAACGAGGACCTCGTGCCCAAGCAGGCCTACACCATGGGCATCAAGACCATCATGCAGGCCCGCAAGGTGCTGGTGGTGGCCAACGGTCTGGCCAAGGCCAAGGCCGTCAAGGCCGTCGTGTCCGGCCCCGTCACCCCGGAGTGTCCGGGTTCCATCCTGCAGATGCACCCCGACTGCATCCTGGTGGCTGACGAAGAGGCACTGAGCCTGCTGTGACCCTCTCAGGCAAAGCCTTGCGGCTTTGCCAGCTCCCCCAAAGGGGGAGCCATTGGCAGCAAGGCATTGCGGGAGCGTAAAGAAAAACAGCAGCAAACAGCTCGATTATAGAGGCTTCAATTATGATCATCAAACATGCAAAGATCTATACCCCCCGCCACACGTTCGAGGAGGGGGACCTGTTCATCCGGGAGGGGCGCATCGTGCCCTTTGCGCAGCCGGAAGCGGGCGAAGAAGTTCTGGATGCCAAGGGTGCCTATGCCCTGCCCGGCCTTGTGGACATCCATTTCCACGGTGCCATGGGCAAGGACTTCTGCGACGGAACGGAAGAGGCCATCCAGACGCTGGCCGACTTTGAAGCCAGCAAGGGTGTGCTGGCCATCTGCCCCGCGACCATGACCTTCTCGGAAGAGATCCTGAACGGCGTCATGGATGCGGCTGCAGCCCACCGGAACGGCAAGGGCGCAGACCTTGTCGGCATCAACATGGAAGGCCCCTTCATCAGCCCGAAGAAGGTCGGCGCACAGAACCCGGAATACCTCCATCCTGCCGATGTGGGAATGTTCCGCCGTTTGCAGAAGCGCGCGAACGGCCTCATCAAGCTGGTGGATGTGGCCCCCGAAGAGCCGGGTGCGCTGGAGTTCATCCGGGAGTGCTGCGGGGAGGTCCGCATCTCCATCGCCCACACCTGCACCAGCTACGATACCGCCTGCGCGGCTTTTGACGCCGGTGCCACCCACATGACCCACCTCTACAATGCCATGCCCGGCATCACCCACCGCGAGCCCGGCCCCATCATTGCGGCGCTGGAGCGCGGCGCAGAAGTCGAGCTCATCACCGACAATGTCCACATCCACCCGGCCATGGTCCGCTTCACCTTCCGCACCTTCGGCGACGACCACGTCATTCTCATCGCTGACAGCATGATGGCCTGCGGCCTGCCCGATGGGCAGTACAGCCTGGGCGGACAGGCGGTCACGGTCAAGGGCCCGCGCGCCACGCTGACCGAACAGCCCGGCACCATCGCCGGAAGCGCGACCTGCCTGTACGACTGCATGAAGCGGGCTGTGCTGGAGATGGGCGTCCCGCTGGAGAGCGCCGTCCGCGCCGCCAGCGAAAACCCCGCCCGGAGCATCGGCATCGACAACGACTACGGCAGCCTGAGCGCCGGACGGTACGGCAACGTCATTCTGGCCGACGAAGCGCTCAACATTCAGGCTGTCGTCCAGAAAGGAACCCGCATCGTATGAATCCCGTGCCCCTGACCTGGCGGCTGCTGACCGCCGAAGAGCTGACGAAGGTGTACCTCGACGAGATGCGCCGCGATTTCCCCCAGAGCGAGCTCAAGCCCCTGAGCATGATCCTGAACAGCGAAGCCGCCGGAACCGCCCACACCTGGGGCATCTACGACGGCGATGCACTGGCCGCCTATCTGCTGATGGTGCGCCCCGTGGGCTGTGCCATGAGCCAGCTGGACTACTTTGCCGTCCTGCCCCGGTACCGGGCCTCCGGTCTGGGCGCGGCATTGCTGGCAGAGCTGCCCGGCCACGAAAACGGCTGTCAGGCCATCCTCATTGAGGCCGAGTGCCCCGAAAAGGCCGAGGACGAGGCCATGGCCGTCCGCCGTCTGGGCTTCTACGCCCGGTGCGGGGCTGTGGATGTGGGCTGGACGGAGCATCTCTTCGATGCCTGGTTCCGGGTGCTGGTGCTGCCCTGCGGCCGGACCACCCCGGATGCGGAGACCACCGTGCAGGGGCTGGCCGACTGCTACCGCCGCACGATGGGCGATCCGCAGTGGAAAAAACACGTCACATTCTACCGCCCGGATGGGGCCGAAGCCCGGTTCTGACCAAAGTTTGCATTCAAACTGTGCCGCCTGCCTCTGCACCTTGCGGGGGTGGGCGGCTTTTTACTGAAAAAAAGACGCTTGACAGGCTGGAACAATATGGTATGCTTAACTTGACAAACGACTGAAAATGGATAAGACCGGGCAAGGAGGAAACAAGACATGGAACAAACATTTTCCCGCCGCGGATTTTTGAAGGGTGCCGCCGCTGCGGCGCTGGCCGTCTCGGCCATGGGCCTGACCGGATGCAGCACAGATGCCGGAGCAGAGCCGTCCACGGCGGTGATCCTGGGCGACTATAAAGTGGACCTGGACCTGAAGCGCTCCGTACTGGGCAAAAACGGGGATGGCAGCGCGACCGTCAAGCTGTCGGTCTTTGTGACCAACAACGACGCCGGTGCTGCCGCGATGCCTTTCATCCGGAGCATGTTCCCCTCGCTGTATGCCGGGAAGACGGAGCTGAAAGCGGGCAACTCCAAGACGGAGTTCGCCACTCTGCCGATGCGGGTGCCGACCGAGTGCACCCCCAGCTTCATCATCGAAGACGCCGACCTGTACCAGCAGGTCAACAGCGGTGCGGTAGACCTGAAACTGACCGTCAAGCTTTCGGGCCAGACGGCTGTATATACCCTGAATTTTGGTACGCTGACCAAAACGGTCGAAAAGATTGGATAAGGAGGAATTGAAGATGGAACTGACCCGTCGTGGATTTTTGAAGAGTGTGGGCGCAGCAACGCTGGCTGTGGCTGCTGTGGGCCTGCTGGGTGGCTGCGAAGGCGGCGAGATGGTGGGCAACGCCAACGGCCTGAACGATCCCGCTGAGCTGAAGGGCATCAAGATGACCGTGCGGTCTCTGGCTTACGCAAGCTATTCGGACGGCACCTTCTATCTGGTGCCGGAAGTGCTCATCAACAACGGCAGCGCGGCCGGAATCCCGCTGAACCCCACCGGCGGCAGCTTCAAGCTGCGGGTGAACGGCTCGGAGGAACTGGACATCAACTCCGACACCATGGCCATTCTGGACAAGAACTCTAAGCTGAACGCGCTGGATACCCGCACCCTGAACCGCGGCCAGTACGCAAAGGGCCATCTGTGCGGCAAGGGCAGCGGCGTGTCGAAGTTCGATTACGTGCAGGTGCTGTTCTACCCGAACCCGCAGGACGCCAAGACCTACCTGTGCTGCAAGATCGCAGCCAAGGAAGCTTCCCTGATGCTGGGCATCTGAGCGCCAGACAAAAACCCTCCAAGCCGGAGCTGTGCGAGCCGCACAGCTCCGGCTTTTTTGATTGTGTAGTCTGCACAAGCAGAGCGAGGCATTTTCGGCAGTTGGCGCGGAACTGTAAAATCCGGCGCAACGATTTTCACACCGGAAGAGCCGGAATTTTACAAAGCAGGAAAAGCCTGTGCAAACAATTTACTTCGATTTTTCCCGCGCGTGGTCGCAGCAGCAGAAGGACGGCGGTACAATAAAGGCGTTCCAAGGGAAAACACAAAAAGGAAAAAAGAACCGGGAGAATACGACCCGGATATGGTTATGGAGGAAAACATTATGAAAAAGATCACGCGCCGTTCGTTCCTTGCTGTTTGTGGTGCCGCAGCCGCTGCTGCTGCCCTGACCGCCTGCGGCGGTTCCGCTTCTTCCAATGCGGCTTCTTCCGCCGCTGCATCCACGGCCTCTTCGGCCGCTTCCACTGCTTCCGGCAGCCTGTCCGGCAATGTGGCCACCGGCGGTTCCACTTCCATGAAGAACGTCATCGCTGCCCTGACCGAAGGTTTCGCTGAGGTGGAGCCGGGCGTCACGGTCAGCTATGACCCCACCGGTTCCGGTGCCGGCATCACCGGTGCGACCGATAAGACCCTGGACATCGGCCTGTCCTCCCGCGCCCTGAAGGACGACGAGAAGAACGATGTGGACGGCACCGTCATCGCACTGGACGGCATCGCCATCATCGTGAACAAGGACAGCAAGGTCGAGGATCTGACCGTCGATCAGCTCAAGCAGATGTTCACCGGCGAGATTACCAACTGGTCTGAGGTCGGCGGCGACGACGGCGAGATCGTTCTGATCGGCCGTGAGGCTGGCTCCGGCACCCGCGACGGCTTCGAGAGCATCGTGGATGTCAAGGACTCCTGCAAGTATGCACAGGAGCTGACCGCGACCGGCGCTGTCATCAGCGCCGTCGAGGCCAACCCGCTGGCCATCGGCTACGCTTCCCTGTCTGCCGTCGGCGAGACTGTGAAGATGGTCACGGTCGGCGGTGTGGCCTGCAGCGAGGAGACCGTCAAAGACGGCAGCTATGAGGTCCAGCGTCCCTTCGTCTTCGTCACCAACAAGTCCGTCACCCTGTCCGAGCAGGCGCAGGCCTTCTTCGACTTCGCCACCAGCGCCGATGCTGCGGACCTCATCCGTACCGCCGGTGCAGTGCCTGTGAATGAGTAATCGAGTATGAAACAAAACGTTTCGCTTCTGAAAAAGATCGAGCTGCCCCGCACCCCTGCCGAGTGGCTGGAAGCTGTGATGAACTTCCTCTTCTTCCTCTGCGGCATCCTGGCAGTGGGCTGCGTGGTGCTCATCTCGGTGTACATGATCGCTTCGGGCGTGCCTGCCATCCGGAAGATCGGCCTGTTCCGCTTCCTGTTCGGCACCGAGTGGGCCTCTACGGCCGCAGACCCGAAGTACGGCATCCTGCCCTTCATCCTGTCCAGCGTGTACGGCACACTGGGTGCGACCCTCATCGGTGTGCCGGTGGGCCTGCTGACGGCGGTGTTCCTCTCGAAGGCCGCCGGGCCCCGTGTGCGCACGGTGGTCGTCACGGCCATCGAGCTGCTGAGCGGCATCCCCAGCGTCGTGTTCGGCCTGCTGGGGATGCAGGTGCTCGTCCCCGCAGTGGCCAGGACCTTTGGCAAGGCATCCGGTGCCTGTCTGCTGAGCGCCATCGTGGTGCTGGCCATCATGATCCTGCCCAGCATCGTGTCCGTGTCGGTCACAGCGCTGAACGCCGTCCCGCCGGAGTATGAGCAGGGCAGTCTGGCGCTGGGTGCCACCGACACCGAGACCTGGTTCAAGATCAGTGTCCCCGCCGCGAAGAGCGGCATCGCTGCCGGCATCGTGCTGGGTATCGGCCGCGCCATCGGCGAGGCCATGGCCGTGATGATGGTGGCGGGCAACAGCCCCAATATGCCGGACAGCCTGTTCCGGAGCGTCACCTTCCTGACCACCGCCATTGCCAAGGAGATGAGCTACGCCAGCGGCCTGCAGAAGCAGGCACTGTTCAGCATCGCGCTGGTGCTGTTCGTCTTCATCATGCTCATCAATGTGGTGCTGAATGTTGTGCTGAAGGGAGGAGACCGCGATGAACGCTGAGTTCTCCCCGGCCCGCAGGGCCTGGAACCGCTTCTTCACCGCCGCTGTCTGGGCCGCGGCCGTTCTGGTCATGGCGCTGGTGGCGGGCATCATCGGGATGGTGCTGGTGCGTGGCCTGCCCCACATCAGCTGGAAGTTCCTGACCACCACGGCCAGCGTCCTCAAGGGGACGGACGGCATCCTGCCGGCCATCCTCAACACGCTGTATGTCATCGTGCTGACGTTGCTCATCGTGCTGCCACTGGGCGTGGGGGCTGCGGTCTACCTGACCGAGTACGCCACCAACCGCCGCATCATCGAGGTCATCGAGTTCACCAACGAGACGCTGGCGGGCATCCCCAGCATCATCTATGGTCTGGTGGGGATGCTGGTCTTCGCCCAGGCGCTGGGCTTCCAGACCTGCCTGCTCTCCGGCTGCCTGACGCTGGTCATCATGAACCTGCCCACCATCATTCGCACCACCCAGGAATCCCTGAAGACGGTGCCCCAGGGCTACCGCGAGGGGGCCATGGGTCTGGGCGCGGGCAAATGGCACATCATCCGCACCATCGTGCTGCCCTGCAGCATCGACGGCATCGTGACCGGTTGCATCCTGGCCGTGGGCCGCATCGTGGGCGAAAGCGCCGCGCTGCTCTTCACCGCCGGTGCTGCCGAGGTCATCGCCAAGGGCGTTGCGAAGGCCTACACCTCCAACGGCGCGACCCTCTCGGTCCTGCTCTATCTGCGGGCCTTTGAGGACGGCGACTTCGATTCCGCCTGGGCCATCGGCGCGGTGCTGCTGGTGTTGGTGCTGGTCATCAACCTGGCTGCCCGCCTGGCCAAGACCAAGTTGAAACAGAAACAATAAAAGGGAAAAAGAACCCTCTCCGTCAGTGCTTCCGCACTGACACCTCTCCCGAAGGGCGAGGTTCAGAAGTGCCGGTCAATGCAGCACAAAAGCTCTCCCTTTGGGAGAGCTGGCGAGCGCAGCGAGACTGAGAGGGTCGTTTCCGATCAAATACGAGGATTTTGTCTATGACAGAGACTGCTCCCATCATCACCGCTAAGGACCTCAACCTCTGGTACGGTGATTTCAAGGCACTGAAGGATATTTCACTGGATGTGGGCGAGCGCGAGATCACTGCGCTCATCGGCCCGTCCGGCTGCGGCAAGTCCACCTTTCTGAAAACACTGAACCGGATGAACGACCTGGTCCCCGGCGTCCGCATCGAGGGCGATGTCCGGCTGCGGGGGCAGGATATCTTCGCCCGCGAGATGCAGCTTACCGAACTGCGCCGCCGGGTGGGCATGGTGTTCCAGAAGGCCAACCCCTTCCCCATGAGTATCTACGATAACATCACCTACGGCCCCAAGCTCCACGGGGTGCACAACAAAGCCGAGCTTGACGAGCTGGTGGAAAGTTCCCTGAAGGGTGCTGCCCTCTGGAACGAGGTCAAGGACCGCCTGAAAAAGAGCGCTCTGGGCCTTTCCGGTGGCCAGCAGCAGCGCCTGTGCATCGCACGCGCTCTGGCCGTCAAGCCCGAAGTGTTGCTGATGGATGAGCCCACCAGCGCCCTCGACCCCGGCTCCACGATGAAGGTCGAGGAGCTGATGAGCGAGCTGAAAAAGGACTACACGGTGGTCATCGTCACCCACAACATGCAGCAGGCGGCCCGCATCAGCGACCGCACCGCGTTCTTCCTGCTGGGAGAACTGGTGGAGGTCGGCCCCACGGCGCAGATCTTCAGCACCCCGCAGGACAAGCGCACCGAAGATTACATTTCCGGCCGGTTCGGCTGATGAGGGAGGTCACAGTATGACAGTTCGCACACAATACGAGGCCGACCTTACCGCCCTGAAGGCGGCGCTGGTCGAGATGGGCCAGAACTCCGCCGACGCTGTGGAGGCCGCGCTGGAGGCCCTCTGCACCGCTGACGCCGAGGCCGCTGCCGCCATCGTCAAGGGCGATGGCCGGATCAACGACATGGAGCGGGACATCGAACATCGCTGCATGACCCTGCTGCTCCGCCAGCAGCCGGTGGCGGGCGACCTGCGCCGCATCTCCACGGCCATAAAGGTCGTTACCGACATCGAGCGCATGGGCGACCATGCCGCCGACATCGCGGAGATCATCCCCCACCTCGTCACCGTCCGCAGAGACGGCGACCCGGCGGTCAGCCAGGCCATCCGGATGGGCCAGAAAGCCCACAAGATGATTCTGGACGCCCTCGCCGCCCTGGCCGGGGAGGATGAGCCTGCCGCCCAGAAGGTCATTGCCGACGACGACGAGGTGGACTATGACTTTAACGCCATCAAGCACACCCTCGCTGAGGAGATCGCCGCCGACCCCGCCAAGGTGGACGCCGCGCTCGACCTGCTGATGGTCATCAAGTATCTGGAGCGCATCGGCGACCACGCCGTCAACGTGGCCGAGTGGGTGGAGTTCGTCCGCACCGGACGCTACCACAACGAGAATCTGTTCTGAATTTCTCCCGGAAGATTTTGTGTTTTCCTCACTTTTCCGGAAAAGCTGCCGCCTGTGCCGGGCGGCGGCTTTTTTGGTGTAAACTTGTGAAAGTTTTGGTCTGCTCAAAATTTTAGGGAACCGCTGCAATCTTTTGCCAGGTACGACCGTATTATGGTCAGAAGGGCTTCCCAGAAAGCCCATGGAACTGGCAGCGGCGGGCGTCCGGCATCCCCCTTTTGTCCCCTCGCCCGCCGCGCCGCAACGGAGGACCGGATTCTTATGAAACAGATGCAGAAATTTCCGCTGGAAGCGCGCGGCGAGACTGTCAGCCGGGAAGCGCTGGTCCAGGCGGCCTTACAGGAGATCACCCAGAACTACCGTGAAGCAAGCCTTTCCAACGTAGCGCGCACCTATGGCGTTTCGCTGGCCTATGTCAGCGAGTGCGTCCGCACACAGACCGGCAAGACCTACAAGGAACTGCTTCAGAAGCACCGGATGGAGACGGCGGCCCGCCTGCTGCGCCGCAGCGATTTGAACATCCAGCAGATCATCACCCAGGTGGGCTACGAGAACACGAGCTACTTCTACCGCCTGTTCCACGAGCGCTACGGCCAGAGTCCCCGCGAGTACCGCAATGCCCGCCAGCGCCGCCCCCATGCGTGATGTGCGGGTCCCTTTCCGGCGGCCCTCTCCGCTTTTTGGCGGAGGGGGCCGTTTTGTGTCCGGTCAAAACTGGAATTTCGGCCCGGATTGTGATAAAATGAGACCAATAGACTGGATGCGTCGGTTTCTGCGCATCGCAAGAGAGGGTGAATGAACATGTTTCGTGGAGCGAGACGCTCTGATCTGGACGCTATCATGCAAATTTATGCCCGCGCCCGGCAGGAAATGGCCGCCAGCGGCAACCCGACCCAGTGGGGGACGAGTTTTCCCCCGCAGGACCTGATCGAAGAAGACATCGACACCAACCGCCTGTTCGTGTATCTGCACAACGGTGAGATGGAGGCCGTGTTCGCCTTCGTCCTCGGCCCGGACCCGACCTATGCAAAGATCGAAGACGGCCAGTGGCTGAACGATGCGCTGCCCTATGGCACCATCCACCGGCTGGCCTCAGCGGGCAAGCGCCCCGGCGTGGCGACCGATGTCATCAACTGGTGTCTGGAGCACTGCGAGAGCCTGCGGGCCGATACCCACGCGGACAACAAGATCATGCAGCACCTGCTGGAAAAGAACGGCTTCACCCGCTGCGGCATCATCCATGTGGCCGATGGAACGCCCCGCATCGCCTACCAGCGCCTGTCGCGGGAGGGGATGGCACGATGAAGGAATCGCTGAACGAAGCCGTTGCCGCCCTGCGGCCGGAAATGACCGCCGCTTTGCAGCGGCTGGTGCGGAAGAAGAGTGTGGAAGGGCCGGAGCTGCCCGGCAAGCCCTTCGGTGCAGATGTGGACGCCTGCTTTACGGAGGCGCTGACCCTCTGTCGCGAGCTGGGGTTCGAGACGACCGACCTCGACCGGTACATCGGCTGGTGCGAGATCGGCTCCGGCGACGAGATGGTGGCCGTGCTGGGCCATCTGGACGTCGTGCCCGAAGGCGAGGGCTGGCACCACCCGCCCTATGGGGCCGAGATCGTGGACGGCCGGCTCTTTGGCCGGGGAGCCATCGACGACAAAGGTCCGGTGGTGGCCAGCCTGTTTGCGCTGAAGGCCATCCGGGACCTGAATATCCCGCTCCGGCGCCGGGTGCGTCTGCTCTTCGGCCTGAACGAGGAGACCAACGACCGGGATGTCTTCTATTACCGCGACCACGGCGGCGAGATCCCGGTGCTGGGTTTTACGCCCGATGGTGAATACCCGCTCATCAACGGCGAAAAGGGCATCCTGAACGAGAGCTATGCGGTGCAGCTGCACCAGACCGGGGCCTGGAAGTTGGTCTCGGTCCGGGGCGGCGTGGCCGGCAATGTGGTGCCGGACTACGCCTGCGCCGAGCTGACCGCCCCGGCGGGGGCTTCCCTTCCGGCGGCTGCGCACATCACCTGCACCGCCATCCCCGGCGGCTGGAAGGTGGAGGCCGACGGCGTTTCGGCCCACGGCAGCCACCCCGAACAGGGGCAGAATGCCATCGGGCGGCTGGCGCTCTATCTGGAGCAGCTCCCGCTGGAAGGCGACGCACAGAAGGCCGTGGCCTTCCTGGCAGAAACGCTGGGCATGGACCCCTACGGCGAACGGCTGCTGGGCCACCGGCTGGAAGACGACCTCTCCGGCTCCATGAGCTGCAATCTGGGCCTCATCGAGGGCGACGAGACGCACCTCTGGGTCAAGCTGAACTACCGCTACCCCGTCACCAAAACGGTGGACGACTGCGCCCCCGCCGTCAAGGCCGCCTTCGAGGCCGCCGGCTGGGCGCTGGACCAGTCCGTCCATAAACAGAAGCTCTATTACCCGGAGCAGACCCCGCTCGTGCAGGCGCTGCTGGGCGTCTACCGCGACGCCACCGGCGACCGGTCTGCCCCCAAGTGCATCGGCGGCGGCACCTATGCCAAAGTCCTGCCGAACACGGTGGCCTTCGGCCCCCTCTTCGACGGCGACCCGGTGACGGAACATCAGCCGGACGAGTTTATCGACCTGGACCGTCTGGTGCAGAACGCACAGATCATCGCGCAGGCTGTGGTCAAACTGGCCAACCTGCCGCTGGAATAAGGAGGATGGGCGTATGAAGATCACGCAGGTGCGGCTGGGCCGCATTTCCACCCCGCTGCGGGTGCCGTTCAAAACGGCACTGCGCACCGTCAACAGCGTCGAGGACGTCATCGTGGAGCTCCACACCGACACCGGTGCCGTGGGCTACGGTGAGGCACCGCCCACCGGCGTCATCACCGGCGACACGGCCGGGGCCATCATCGGGGCCATTCAGGACCACATCGCCCCGGCCATCCTCGGCCATGACATCGACGAGTTCGAGGACCTGACCGCTGCCGTGCAGAAAGCCCTCGTCCACAACACCAGCGCAAAGGCTGCGGTGGATATGGCACTGTGGGATCTGCTGGGCCAGAAGTACAACGCCCCGGTCTACCGGATGCTGGGCGGTGCCCGGAAGAACATCGTTACCGACATCACCATCAGCGTGAATCCGCCGGAGGAGATGGCGCGGGATGCCCGCACCGCCATCGCCCGCGGGTACGACTGCCTGAAGGTCAAGGTCGGCATCGACCCGGAACTGGATGTGGCCCGGCTGGCCGCAGTCCGCGAGGCGGTGGGCAAGGACATCTGCATCCGCATCGACGCGAATCAGGCGTGGAACGCCAAGCAGGCCGTCCGCATCCTGAACCAGATGCAGGACAAGGGGCTGGACATCGAGTTCGTGGAGCAGCCCGTCCCGGCGGCAGATCTGGAGGGGATGCAGTACGTCACCCGCCACGCAGACGTCCCGGTGCTGGCCGACGAGAGCGTGTTCAGCCCGGCGGATGCCCTGAAGATTATGCAGACCGGCGCGGCCGACCTCGTGAACATCAAGCTGATGAAGTGCGGCGGCATCACCAACGCGCTGCGGATCGCGGCGGCGGCAGAGGTGTACGGTGTCGAGTGCATGATCGGCTGTATGCTGGAAGCAAAGATCTCGGTCAACGCTGCCGTGGAGCTGGCCTGCGCCAAAAAGATCATCACCCGGATCGACCTCGACGGCCCGGTGCTGTGCAGCGAAGACCACATCCTCGGCGGTGCCGTCTTTGACGAAAAGAACATCACCGTCTCCGATGCGCCCGGCCTCGGCATCCAGGGCTTCGTCCCCGGCAAGGTGCAGTATCTCGGCTGAACTGTGAAAAAAACGGACCTCCTCCCACCTGAAAACAGACGGGAGGAGGTCTTTTTCTGTCGAATTGTATTCCATGCAAGGACGATAAAAAACTTCGTGTTTGGAGATGGATAGATGAAAAGCCGAAAAAAGTGGGCGAAATCGTTGACTTTTTGGGAGCAGGAGGCTATAATTACACATGTTCCGTGTAGAGGAATGGGAAAATCTGTGCGCGATGGACGCACAACAAATGGAAAGAGGAGTGTTTGAATATGAAAACGCTGAAGGCTCTCGTGGCAAAGTACAATGCCGCCAGCCTCATCCTGCGCATTCTGGTGGGCCTGCTCGTCGGCGTGGTGCTGGCGCTGGTGGTGCCCGGTGCAGGCTGGGTGGAAGAGTTCGGCAACCTGTTCGTCGGTGCGCTGAAGGGCATTGCCCCGGTGCTGGTCTTCGTCATCGTGGCAAGTGCACTGGCACAGGGCACCTCCAAATTGGACCGCCGGTTCGGTACGGTCATCTGGCTGTATATGCTGACCACCTTTCTGGCGGCAGCCATTGCGGTCATTACGAGCTTTCTGTTTCCGCAGACCATCGTTCTGGCAGAGGCTGCGGAGTCGGAAGTGGTGCCGCAGGGCCTTGGCGAGGTGCTGAGCACCCTGCTGACCAACTTTGTGGCAAACCCCATCAGCGCCCTGCTGAACGGCAACTACATCGGCATCCTGTTCTGGGCCTGCCTGTTCGGTCTGGCAATGAAGAAATACGGTACGGAGAGCACCAAGGTCTTCCTGGCCAACACCGCCGACGCGGTGTCCCAGATCGTCCGCTGGATCATCAACCTGGCCCCTTTCGGCATCATGGGTCTGGTGTATACCAACGTGGTGAACAACGGCCTGTCCATCTTCACCCAGTACGGCAGACTGCTGGCCCTGCTGGTCGGCACCATGCTCTTCATGGCATTGGTGGTCTCGCCGTTCATCATCTTCCTGTATCTGCACTGCAATCCGTATCCGCTGGTCTTCCGCTGCCTGCGTGAATCCGGCCTGACGGCCTTCTTCACCCGCAGCTCGGCCGCGAACATCCCCGTCAACATGGCCCTGTGCGAGAAGCTGGGCCTGGACAAGGATATGTATTCCGTCTCCATCCCGCTGGGCGCGACCATCAACATGGACGGCGCGGCCATCACCATCACCATTATGACGCTGGCTGCGGCCAATACGCTGGGCCTGCAGGTCTCTCTGCCTGCGGCCATCCTGCTGTCGGTCATGTCGGCACTGGGTGCCTGCGGTGCCTCCGGTGTGGCGGGCGGCTCCCTGCTGCTCATCCCCATGGCCTGCTCCCTGTTCGGCATCTCGAACGACATCGCCATGCAGGTCGTCGGCGTTGGCTTCATCATCGGCGTCGTGCAGGACTCCGTGGAAACGGCCCTGAACTCTGCCGGTGACGTCGAGTTCGCCGCCACCGCCGAGTATCACCAGTGGCGCAAGGCAGGCAAGCCCCTGCCGGAGTTCCTGGGCTGAAAAAAGTAAAACGAAAACGCACATCGGCCTCCCTGCTGTTCTGGCGGGGAGGCCGTTTTTGCTGCATGGGTCTGGGACGGATCGCAGGCTTTTCGGCTCCAGAATAATGGAACGGCCATGTGCCCGTCAATGTATACAAGAAGTTTCGCGCAGAGGAAAAACCTTTTGTGAACGCGGAACAATGAACGAAAAAACGTAAAAAATGCAACTATAAATTCATAGAATATTCATAGTTCGTTCTGCCTTTCTTCATAAATAGATGGCATAATATGGCCATCCCAAGAGGGAGAGGAGATGAAAATTATGAAGGTTCTGAAGAAGATCGCTCAGATCATCGGCGAGGTTTGCTCCGTCAACGCTGGCATCGATTTCTACGCTGGCTAATGAAAAGTTCAGGTTCCTGTGGGAAAGTGGAACACGAACTTTTGAGCAGATAAAAAAGCAAAACGCTTTGATGATAGAACAAAGGGGAGCCTCCGCAGCCATCTGGCTTGCAGGGGCTCCCCTTTTTGCGTCCGGGAATGGGTCAGTCGATGAAGTTTGCCTTTTGCAGGGCGGTCAGGATGAGCGGGATGAGGATGAGCTGGGCGATAATGCCGGGGATGGCGGTGAGCAGCGCACCGGACAGGAACGCCGAGAACGGGAAGGCCGAGCCGGACAGACCCGCCAGCACGAACCGCACGGCACCCCAGACCAGACGGCCCGCCACCATGGCGGTGACGAGGGCGGCATACATCATGGGCAGCGTGTGCCGGACTTTTTTGTACATCCAGCCTGCCACAGCGCCGTAGGTGGCCAGCTCAAAGGCCATGGCGATGGCGATGGGGTACAGCGGAGGCATCCCGAACAGCACCGAGCGCAGCAGCGGCGCGAGGAAGCCCAGGGCCAGGCCCCAGGGGCCGCCCAGCACGAAGCCGGCCAGCAGCACCGGAAAGTGCATGGGGCAGAGCATGTTGCCGACCTGTGGCACATGGCCGGTGATCATGGGCAGGACGAAGGCCAGCGCCAGAAACAGCGCGGCCAGAATGAGATCCCGTGCGGGAGAGTGGGTCTTGGTGTTCATGAATGGTTCCTCCTCTGGGCAGACAAAAAAGGGGCCTGCCCCGGCATTCCTCGCCAAAGGCAGACCCCTTCATGGTGTCCGTTCAACAATCTGCAATGAAAAAATGAAGCCGGGCTTCGGCCCGGTGCCCGGCTTCGTGCCGGAATTGTGAAAATTATAGCAGATGCGGCGAACCCTGTCAAGATGGAAGGAAGCCTTGCAATTTTCACAAAAACGGAAGCAATTGAGCAGCTTTTTGCTAATTGATGTACATTTTGACGAAAGAACCTTGACGTTTTTACATAGAATAGATAATATATACTTGAAAAATAGCGTACTGGGGCGCAACCGCCCGCTGCGCAGACATTCCGATGCAAACGCTGAGGTTCATACGGGAGGACCATCATGACAAATGCAGAAAAACTCACCCTGGCAAAGCACGCCTGCCACATCCGCATGGGCGTGATCGAGGGCACGCACAGCGCCAAGTGCGGCCATCCGGGCGGCAGCCTGGACATCGCCGAAGTGCTGTCCTACCTCTATTTTGTAGAGATGAACGTCGATCCGAAGGCTCCGAAGGACCCGGACCGTGACCGTCTGGTGCTCTCCAAGGGCCACGCAGCCCCCGGCCTGTACGCAGCGCTGGCCGAGCGCGGCTTCTTCCCGGTGGAAGATCTCAAGACTCTGCGCAAGATCGGCAGCTACCTGCAGGGCCACCCCAATATGAACAGTGTGCCGGGCGTGGATATGTCCACCGGCAGCCTGGGCCAGGGCATCTCTGCCGCCGCCGGCATGGCACTGGGTGCCAAGCACGCAGGCAAGGCCCTGAACGTCTATGCCATCGTGGGCGACGGCGAGGTCGAAGAGGGCGAGTGCTGGGAAGCCTTTATGTTTGCCGCACACTACGGCCTGTCCAACCTCTGCGTCTTCCTGGACCGCAACCGCCTGCAGATCGACGGCCCCACCGAGAATGTCATGAGCAGCGAGCCGCTGGAAGACAAGCTCCGTGCCTTCAACTTCAATGTCCTGACCATCGACGGCCACGACTACGACCAGATCGAGAAGGCCATCGCAGCCTTCCACGCAGAGAGCGAGAAGCCCACCTGCATCCTGCTGGACACCATCAAGGGCAAGGGCGTCTCCTTTATGGAGAACGCCGTTGACTGGCACGGCAAGGGCCCCAATGACGAGGAATATGAGATCGCCATGAAGGAACTGACCGCAGCCTACGCCGCGCTGGAAGAGGAGGAAAAGTAAGATGGCAGATGTGAAGAAGATTGCGACCCGTGACAGCTACGGCAACACCCTGAAGGAGCTGGCTGCAGAGGGTCACGACGACATCGTGGTGCTGGACGCCGACCTGGCCGCCGCCACCAAGACCGGTATGTTCCGCAAGGCATATCCGGACCGCCACTTTGACTGCGGCATTGCCGAGGGCAACATGATGGGCGTGGCTGCGGGCCTGGCCACCATGGGCTATACCCCGTTCGTTTCCAGCTTTGCCATGTTCGCTGCGGGCCGTGCCTTTGAGCAGATCCGCAACTCCATCGCCTACCCCCGCCTGAACGTTAAGATCGGCGCGACCCACGGCGGCATCTCCGTCGGTGAGGACGGCGCTTCCCACCAGTGCTGCGAGGATTTCGCCCTGATGCGCAGCCTGCCCGGCATGACCGTCATCTGCCCCGCCGATGACGTCGAGGCCCGCGCAGCCGTCCGCGCCGCGTATGCGATGCAGGGCCCGGTCTACCTGCGCTTCGGCCGTCTGGCAGTGCCCGTCTTCCACGATGAGGCCAACTACCACTTCGAGCTGGGCAAGGGCGAGCAGCTCACCGAGGGCAACGACATCGCCATCATCGCCACCGGCCTGATGGTCAACGAAGCCCGTCTGGCGGCAGAGCAGCTGGCCGCTGAGGGCATCCACGCCCGCGTCATCAACATCCACACCATCAAGCCGCTGGATGAGGAGATCGTCATCCAGGCGGCAAAGGAGTGCGGCAAGGTCATCACCGCCGAGGAGCACAGCGTCATCGGCGGTCTGGGCGAGGCCGTCTGCGCCGTCCTGAGCGAGAAGTGCCCCACCCCCGTCCGCCGCGTTGGCGTACAGGACAAGTTCGGCTGCTCCGGCCCGGCCTGGGATCTGCTGAAGCTGTACGGCCTCGATGCCGCCACCATCTGCAAGACGGCCCACGAGATGCTGTAAGAAGAACTGCAAATGCAAAGCGCCTGTCGGCAGATGCTGACAGGCGCTTTTTGCTGGGTTCAGATGCGGGTGAAGGGCACCATGCCGTGCTCTTCGGGGGTGTAGTATTCCATGAGGGCCAGATAGTTCTCGCCCTCGTGGCAGTAGGCGGCGCGGAGGACGCTGTCCAGTTCGCCCCGCATCGAGACGAGCTTGACGATGTACTGCGCCATGATCCGGACGATGTTGGACTCGATGCCGTAGCACAGGCCGACGGCCAGCACCGGGATGATGATCTGCTGGGCCAGCAGGGGCACGTTCTGGCCGAACCGCTCCAGAATGGGGCGGCTCATTCTGGAAGCGGCCCAGACGCTGCGGGCGATGGTCCAGAAATCGAACTGGTGCATGTTGGAAAGGCTCTGCAGCCGGAGGACGATTTCTTCGTCGGACAGGATCTTGCCGTAGAGCGCCTCGTCTTCGGTGCGGATGAAGGCGCATTGCAGCATGTCCATGATGGCGGGTTCGAACTTTTCGTGGAAGATCTCCTTGCTGCCGCAGAAATTCTCGACCGCGCGGATGACGGCAGTGGCGTCCTCGGCGGTGGCAAGGCTGCTGATCTCCAGCGGCACCGGCCCGTAGGAAGCACCCAGAGCGTCGAGGTCGGCCAATTCGGTCCGGTTCCGGGTGGCGGGCAGGAAGCGGTCGTTGCCGTTGCGGTGGTAGCCCCAGTCGGAGGGGAGCACACGGGTGACGAGGTCGCCGCTGGAAAGGATGTTGAAGATGTTGCTCTCACCCCAGGTGACGCGCAGCGAGCCGTCGGCCTTGTGGTTGTTGTCGAAATCCAGCTGCATGTCCGGCTGGTCGGCGGCGGTCAGGGCCGCAGGGGTGGCAAAGGTGTAGACGAAGCAGTTGGCCTTATCCAGCTGCGGCAGAGTGTTCAGCGCCTTGGCGGCAAGGAGGTTCGCGATGATGGCCCCGCGGCTGTAGCCGCCGATCCAGAGCTTGAGCTCTCCGGGGTCCCCCTCCTGTGCGATCTGCGTCAGATAGGCCTTGAGGGAGGCGAAGACGGCGGCCACCGGCGTCGTGAAGCCGTAATGGGCGCTGGTGGAGCCGGTGTGGACGTTGCTGGCCCACTCGCCGCCATAACCGCCGCCCCGCAGCATCAGGGCCACGAGGGTGCGTGTTTTGCCGTTGTGGATGTAGCGCTTCCGTGCCAGTGAGTAGCCCACGTAATCCCCGGCCTTGCCGGTGTCGATGTCGTAGTTGTAGAAACGGGCATCCCCGAAGCCCAGCAGCTCATAGGCGGCGGCGAGGTTCGCCTCGCGGCCCACAGAGCCGTTGACCCAGTACTGCGGGATGCTGACGGCCGCAGTGAACGCGGCCATGACCATGCCCAGCGTCACGAAGGCCAGCTGGTGGTCGTACTCGGTGGCCGGGTGGTCGAACAGGCTCTCGGAGTAGTAGAAATCGTGGGTGATATCCAGATTGCTCAGGATGCTGAGAAACGGCAGCGGATAGGTGCCGTCCGGCACGGCATGGCCCACCGGCTGCGCCGCAGCGGCAGAGCCAGCCGGAAGCAGCAGCCCGCCGACGGCCGAAAGCCCCAGCGCCTTGCAAAAATCCCGTCGCTTCATACGATGTCGTCCCCTTCCTCAGTTTTTTCTAGTATATCGCATCCCGGCATCAAAAATCAACGGGGCAGCTGCATTTTGCAGCCGCCCCGCGGTGTGTTATCATGAGATTCAGTCGAGGTGCTGGCAGTACTCGACGATGTGGCGGAACATCTGTTCCACAGCCGGAGCCATGGCGGTGGGCCGCTGAACGGCCAGACCGACCACGCGGTCTTCTTCCGGCTGGATGGGGTAGATCTTGACCCCGGCCGTGCACTTGCGCAGCAGCATCCGGGGCATGATGGAGATGCCCAGACCGGCTTCCACCATCGCGATGTTGGACTGGTCGTCGATGACGTGGCAGCGGCGCTCGGTGGCGATGGAATATTTCTTGAGGAACTGACGCATCTCGGCGTCGGTGGCATCCCACTGGACGACGAAGTTCTGGCCGTTCATCAGCTCCGGCGTCATCACGCCGCGGGGCGGTTCGGGCCAGTCCATGGGGGTGATGCAGAGCAGCGGCTCACGGAACAGCTCAGTGAGGGTGAACTCCTCCCGGCAGTTGTTGGAGAGGAAGGCCATGTCTACCTGCCCGGTGCGCAGCCACTCCTTCACGTCGTCGTAGGTGCCCTGATAGACCTCGACCTCGATCTGCGGGAACTGGGCCATGAAGCCCTTGAGGATGTCGGGCAGCAGCCCGGCACAGACGGAGTTGAAAGCGCCCAGCTTCACTTTGCCCTTCTCCAGACCGTTCAGCCGTGCGATGCTCTGCTGCAGGGCCTCGTCGCTGTTCAGGACGGCCCGGATGGACGGATAGAGCGAGGCACCGTAGCTGGTCATGGTGACGCCGTTCTTGCCGCGGTTGAATAAGGTAAAGCCCAGCTCGGCCTCCATCACCGCAATGGCGTGGCTGATGGCGGACGGGGTCAGGTGCAGCTGCTGGGCGGCTTTGTTAAAGCTGCCCTGCCGCGCGACTGCGTCGAAAATTTCATAGGAAAACAGCGTCATATCCCATGCCTCCTTCCGTTTTCTCGTTCGGAGACGCTTCATTCTCTGTGAATCTTTTTCATCTTTGATTTGAGATAGTTCAATTATCTTCTTGATTGTACTATTCCAGGCTCGTTCTGTCAAGCATTTTCGGGCCGATTTCTTGGCACGGCAGGCGGATTTTGTCAAATCGGATGCAGGATTTGGAGAAGAGAGATCGTATAAAACAAAAGAACGAAACAAGACACGGTGCAAACGATCGAAATGAGGGAAATTGAATGGAAACACTTCAGACACAGACCCGGCCGGGCCTGAGCGGAACGGCGCTCAAGCTCGCTGCCTGCATCACCATGCTCATCGACCACATCGGGGCCTCCTGCATCGAGGCGACCTATGGGGTCGCATACCGGACGCCACCGCAGATCCTGCAACTGGATCGGGTGCTGCGGCTCATCGGGCGGCTGGCCTTTCCCATCTTCTGCTTCCTGCTCGTGGAAGGCTTCCTCCACACCCACGATGTGAAAAAGTACATCGGGCGGCTGTTCCTGTTCGGGCTTCTCAGCGAGGTCCCCTTTGACATGGCCTTCTTCAAGACGCCGTTCCATTGGGGCAATCAGAACGTGTACTGGACGCTGGCGCTGGGCGTGCTGGCCATGGCGCTGCTGCAAAAATCCGAGGATGCCGACGGCAATGCGGCCTGGACGGGCCGTCTCGCAGCGCTGGCCTGCGCAGTGGTGGCCCAGCTGGCGGGGACAGACTACGGGGCCATTGGGGTGGCCCTCATCGTGGCGCTGTACCTGACCCGGAACGACCGGAGGTATCAGTGCATCCTTGGGGCCGTGCTGATGCTGTTTGAGATCACGGCCCCGCTGGCGTTCGTGCTGCTCTGGTTCTACAACGGTGAGCGCGGCCGCTGCCCGCAGTGGGCCAAATGGGCATTCTACGGGTTCTATCCTGTGCATCTGACGCTGCTGGCGCTGGTGACGAATCTGCTCCTGGCATGAAAAAAACAGCCGCCCCGGAAGCCCCGGAGCGGCTGCTTTTTTGTGCCCGACAATGGAAAAAGCCCGATGAACTCAAAGGATCATCGAGCTTTTTCTTGGCGGAGTAGGAGGGATTTGAACCCTCGCGCCGTTGTTTAGACGACCTACGCCCTTAGCAGGGGCGCCTCTTCGGCCTCTTGAGTACTACTCCAGAGCAAAGTGTGTTACACTTATTCAAAAAAATGGCGGAGAGAGTGGGATTCGAACCCACGGTACGTTGCCGTACGGCAGTTTTCAAGACTGCTTCCTTAAACCACTCGGACATCTCTCCTCGTGGGCACCCGCACACGCCGTACCGAATGCCTATTTAATTTACCAGATTTCCAGCCTGCTGTCAACCCTAAATTGAAAATTTCTCCACGATGCAGACCAAAAATGATTTTGCGACAACTTTTTTTCGAGCCAAAACAAAACTTTCTCTTTACTTGCACAGCCTTTTGTTGTATAATAAAAACAGCAAGAAACAAACCCGACGGACGAGAACAGAGGAGTGTTGAACGATGTCGTTTCCGGAGCTGTTACGGCAATGCCGCAAGCAAAAGCATATGAGCCAGGCGGAACTTGCGTCACTTTTGGGCGTTACCCAGCAGGCAGTGGGCAAATGGGAGAGCGGGAAAAGCTCCCCGGACCCTGCCACGGTGGCCAAGCTTGCCGAGATCCTGGATACCACCGCAGACTACCTGCTGGGCCTGTTCGATCCCGCCAGCGAGGGCCAGACCGAGGAGCGCTTCTTCGGCAGCTATGTGTACAGCCTGATCCCGGTCATCGGCACGGTCAAGGCCGGTTACGGTGCGCTGGCCTATGAGGAAGACTACGGCAAGGAATATGCCCGCGTCAAAGACCCCTCCAGCTACTTCTATCTTGTGGTGCGCGGCGACAGTATGGAGCCCCGCATCCACGATGGCGATCTGGCTCTGGTGCACCGGCAGGATACGCTGGAAAACGGCGACCTGGGCGTCCTGATCTACGGCGACGAGGGCGAAGGCACCCTCAAGCGGTATCTGCAGCGGGGCAACTGTGTCGTGCTGCAGCCCTTCAACCCGGCTTACAAGGAGCTGGTCATCAAGGGCGAAGACCTGAACCGCCTGCACATCGCAGGCCGCGTGGTCGAGACCAAGGCCAAGTGGTAACCAATTTGCGCTGAAAAGGCTGCTGCAAGGATGCGGCAGCCTTTTTTGATAAACGAACGGAGGTGCGGCATGGAACAGTCGCTGATGGAAAAGCTGACCATTCTGGCAGACAGCGCAAAATACGATGTAGCCTGCACGTCCAGCGGAGCGTCCCGCGCGGCAAAGGCGGGCAGCATGGGCAGCTGCTACGCGCCGGGCTGCTGCCATGCCTTTACGGCGGACGGCCGCTGCGTCAGCCTGCTCAAGGTGCTGATGACCAACTGCTGTGCCTTCGATTGCGGCTACTGCGTCAACCGCAGGTCCAACGATGCGCCCCGCGCCACCTTTTCGCCGTGGGAGCTGGCCGAGCTGACCATCGAGTTCTACCGCCGCAACTACATCGAGGGGCTGTTCCTGTCCAGCGCGGTGCTGGTCAGCCCGGACTACACCACCGAGCGGATGCTCAAGACCCTGCGCCTGCTGCGGAACGAATACCATTTCGGCGGGTACATCCACGCCAAGGCCATCCCCGGCACCAGCCCGGAACTGCTGGAGCAGCTGGGTTTTCTGGCCGACCGCCTGAGCGTCAATGTGGAACTGCCCAGCGAGAGTAGCCTGAAACTGCTGGCTCCGGACAAGGGGCGGCACTCCATCTTCCGGCCCATGAAGCAGATCGCAGTGGAGGGAGCCGCCAACCGGGAGGAACTGACCCTCTACCGCAAAGCGCCCCGGTTCGCGCCCGCCGGTCAGAGCACCCAGATGATCGTGGGGGCTTCGCCGGAGACGGATCATCACATCCTCAAGCTGACCGAGGGGATGTACCAGAAATACAGCCTCAAGCGGGTGTTCTACTCCGCCTACATCCCCGTGGCCGAGGATACCCGCCTGCCCGCGCTGGACACCAAGCCCCCGCTGCTGCGGGAGCACCGGCTCTATCAGGCGGACTGGCTGCTGCGGTTCTATCAGTTCAAAGCGGACGAGATTTTGGACGCCGATCATCCGAACTTCAACCCTTATCTGGACCCGAAATGCAACTGGGCGGTCCAGCATTACGGGCTGTTCCCGGTGGACGTGAACCGGGCCCCCTTCGAGATGCTGTTGCGGGTGCCGGGCATCGGCCCCAAGAGTGCCCGGCGCATCTGGCATGCCCGGAAACAGGCCTCGCTGGGGCTGGATGAGCTGAAGCGGATGGGCGTGGTGCTCAAGCGGGCCCAGTATTTCATCACCTGCCGGGGCTTTGCCGGGGCGCATCCGGGGCGGGGCAGCGCGGGCCGGGAGCGGATCACGAGCGCCCTCATCGACCCGAACGTCTTCAGCGGCGGCGTGGAGCAGCTGAGCCTGTTCTCGCCGCCCGCCGTGGACAAGCTGGTGGCACAGGGGGTGCCGCCCCACGCGGCCCAGAAGCTGGTGCGGGAGGAGGCAGTGCAATGTCTGGCCAGAGCGCTGTGAACCCCGCCCGCAAGCTCCACGATGCCGCTGTCGTTTACCTCTATGACGGCAGCTTTGAGGGTTTCCTCTGCTGCGTCTTCGAGAGCTTTGCCCAGCACGAGATCCCGTTTGCGGTCTGGACGCCGGAGCGGGAGACCGCCACCCTCTACCCCTTCAAGGACATCGCCACCGACCACGAAAAAGCCCGGCGGGTGTTTGCCAGCTTTGGCCGGAAACTGGGGGCCGAGACGGAATACCTCGTCACACGGGACTTCCTCTCCGGCCGGGAGGACAAGGAACTGCTCCTCATCCGGTTCCTGCATCTGGCCTTCGCGCTGGGGCCGGGTACGGTCAAGCGGGCAGGCCACCCGGACGTCGCGCCGCTCTACGAGATGAAAAAGAGCCTCGACTGGGAGGTGGACAAATTTCAGGGCTTCGTCCGCTTCGAGGAACACGACGGGATGCTGGGCGCGGTCATCCACCCGAAAAACTACATCCTGCCGTTGCTGCGGGGGCATTTCTGCGGCCGCTTTCCGGAGGAAGACTTCATGATCTACGACGCAGTGCATCAGGCGGTGCTGCTGTATCGGGATCACCGGCCGCAGCTGCTGGAACTGGCCGAGCCGCTGGAGCTTCCTCCGCCCAGCGAGCGGGAGCAGCAGTTTCAGGCGCTCTGGAAGCAGTTTTACAAAACGCTGGAGATCCAGGCCCGCCACAACGAGCGGGGCCGCATGACCCACTGCCCCAAACGCTTCTGGGCCGACCTGACGGAGCTGCAGGAGGAACTGTGAAGCAGCGGAGCAGGGTTTTGTCCGGCTCCTTCTCACTTGATTTTGCTTTTTTGTATTTTTCGATGTACTTCTGCATCCCGCACTGGATGCGGTATTCCTTTCCGCGCAGGGCATCAAATTCGTTCGGGCGGATGTGTGGCTGCTTTACCGGGTCGATGTATCGTTCCTCGTCCAGAATGAGAACGGCTTTCTGACGAAAATTTCAACTTGTTTACGCGAAAAATTGCATTGCCGTCAAAACACCAGCTGCACCAGCAGCACATAGCAGACCGTGCCGCCGGCGATGGAAACAAGGGTCTGGTGCTTCCATTTATGGAGGGCGATGGTCACGGCGATGGCGAGGGCCTCCGGGATGCCGCGGCTGCCCGCAAAGGGCGTCACGCTCTTGAGGCAGTAGACGATGAGCATCCCGAAGATGGCGGCGGGCAGAACGCGGCCCAGATACCGCACCACCTCCGGCGGCTGCTGATCTTTGGAGGAGAAGATCAGAAACGGCAGAAAGCGGGTGAGCATGGTGGCAGCAGTGCATACCGCGATCGTGATGCCCATTTGCAGTGCGGTCATTTGGGCACCTCCGTTTCGCCGTGCTTTGCTTCAATGGACTCAATGGGCCTGCGCAGGGCCACCAGCAGCACCAGGATGCAGGCCATGGCGGGCAGAAGAAAGCTGCCTGCCCCGAAGAGCACCAGGCAGACCAGCGGCACCAGCAGCCCGATGAGGGCGCTGACGTGCTGCTTTTCTTTTTCCCACTGGTTCAGGAAGATGACCACGAACATGGCCGTCATCACGAAATCCACGCCCTCTGTGCTGAAGGGCAGGACCGAACCGACCACCGCGCCCAGCCCGGCGCTGGCCACCCAGTAGAGCTGATCCAGCAGGGTGATGAAGAACATGAACCAGCCCTGGTCCACCCCTTCCGGCGGCTCGGCCGAGCAGGTGATGGAAAAGGTCTCGTCGCTCATGGCGTAGATCATGTAAACGCTGCGCAGGCCATAGCCCTTGTAGCGCTCCAGCATGGCAAGTCCGTAGAACAGGTGCCGCGCCTGGATCATCAGGGCCATCAGAAAGGCTGACAGCGGCGCGAACGCCCCCAGCAGCAGGCTTGCCAGCACGAATTCCAGCGAGCCGCCGTAGACGACGGTGCCCATCAGCATGGGCATCCAGACCGGCAGGCCAAGGGATTGAACATAGATGCCATACCCCATGCCTAGCACGAGGTAACCGGCAAACACCGGCACCGTCTGGGGCGCAGCTGCCCGGAGCGCCCGCCACACCTCGCCGGAAGAATGAGGATCTGATTTGACTGTATCCATTTCCACTAACCTCCTGGATTAGTAGTATAACAGAAACTCCCGGCATTGCAAGTTGTTTCGGGAAAAAGATTTTGCGCACAAAAACACCCCCGCCGAAAAATTCCCGGCGGGGGTGTTCATGTGTTGTGGGTCACTGCTCGTTCTTTCGGGCAAGGTCTTTGGTGTAGAGGGCGCGGGTGGCGTTGAGGACGGCCAGCACCATGACGCCGACGTCGGCGAAGATGGCGGTCCACATGCTTGCCAGACCCAGAGCGCCGAGTGCCAGGCAGGCAAACTTGATGGCCAGCGCGAAGACGATGTTCTCGTAGACGATGCGGAGGGTGCGGCGGGCGATGCGCATGGCCAACGCGATCTTGGCCGGGTCGTCGTCCATCAGGACGATGTCCGCGGCCTCAATGGCGGCGTCCGAGCCCAGCGCACCCATGGCGATGCCGAGGTCGGCGCGGGACAGGACGGGCGCGTCGTTGATGCCGTCGCCCACGAAGGCGAGGTTCTCTTTCGGGCCTTTGGCGGCGAGGAGCGTTTCGATCTGGTCCACCTTGTCGCCGGGCAGCAGACCGGCATGGTATTCGTCCAGACCCAGCTGATTGGCGACCGCTCTGGCTACAGGCTCGGCGTCGCCGGTCAGCATCACGGTCTTGCGGACGCCTGCGGACTTCAGGCTCCGGATGGCCTGCGCGCTGTGGGGCTTGACTACGTCCGCGATGAGCAGATAACCGGCGTACTGCCCCTCGATGGCCACATGCACGAGGGTGCCCGGCTCGGTCACTTCGGGGGCGGTGAGGCCCAGTTTTGCCATCAGGCGGGCATTACCAGCGGCAACGGTTTTGCCGTCCACCTTTGCTGTCACGCCGTGGCCGCCGAGTTCTTGGACATCGGTGACGCGGCTGGCGTCGATGTCCCTGCCGTAAGCGGCCTTGATGCTCAGGGAGATGGGGTGTTTGGACCAGCTCTCCGCCAGGGCGGCGGCCTCCACGAGGGCGTCTTCGGTGACACCGTGTTCGGGGTGGACGCCCACGACCTTGAAGGTGCCCTGGGTCAGGGTGCCGGTCTTATCAAAGACCACGATCCCGGTGCGGGCCAGCTCTTCCAGATAGGTGGAGCCTTTGACGAGGATGCCGCAGGCGCTGGCACCGCCGATGCCGCCGAAGAAGCTCAGCGGGATGGAGATGACCAGAGCGCAGGGGCAGGAGATGACGAGGAAGGTCAGGGCGCGGTAGACCCAGTCGCCGAAGCGGGCGGGCTGGCCCATCAGCAGCAGGACCACCGGTGGGATGAACGCCAGAGCCAGTGCGCTGTAGCAGACGGCGGGGGTGTACACGCGGGCAAAACGGGTGATGAAGTTCTCGGTGCGGGCCTTCTTCATGCTGGAATTTTCCACGAGGTCGAGGATCTTGGAGACCGTGGACTCGCCAAATTCCTTGGTGGTGCGCACCTTGAGCAGGCCGGTCATGTTCACACAGCCGCTGATGACCTCGTCGCCGGTCTGCACATCGCGGGGCAGGCTCTCGCCGGTCAGGGCTGCGGTGTTCAGGGCCGAAGTGCCCTCCACGATCACGCCGTCGATGGGCACACGTTCGCCGGGCTGGACCACGATCACGGTGCCGACTTCGACATCATCGGGGTCCACCTGTTCCAGCTTGCCGTCTGCATCCTCGATGTTGGCGTAGTCGGGGCGGATGTCCATCAGGCTGGAGATGCTCTGGCGGCTCTTGCCGACGGCCACGCTCTGGAACAGCTCGCCGATCTGGTAAAAGAGGATGACGGCGCAGCCCTCGACATAGTCGCCCAGCGCGAACGCGCCCACGGTGGCAACGGCCATCAGGAAGCACTCGTCGAACGGCTGGCGGTTCTTGATGCCCTTGAGCGCCTTGCGCAGGACATCCCAGCCCACCACGAGGTACGGAATGAGGTAGAGCACCAGCTCCACCGGGGTGGGGAATGCGGGCAGGAGCTTCAGGATCACGATCAGGATGACCGCCGCGATGATCTGATACAGTACCTTTTTCTGCTTTTTGGTCATACGAAACTCTCCTTTTGACGGATGGCTGGGGGCGGTTTCAACAGGTTTTCCCCGGAAAGGAAACTTTTCCACGTTTTCCCCCATGTTTTCCACGAGGTTTTCCCGAAGAAATCTGACTTTTTCGCGTTTGTTTTCAAACTTTTCCGCAAAAGCTGTTGAAAACCCGGTGGAAAGTGTTGAAAACTGGCTTTTCTTTCAACAGGAAATCGCCGGGGAAGGAAACGGCTCCCCCGCAGGAGGAGCCGTTCTCATCGGATGCGTTGCTCAGATATCAAAGATCTCGCAGTCGTCCTCGACCTTTTTGCAGGCGGCCAGAACGTTCACCATGGTGTCGTGGGGGTCTGCGCCCTCTGCGAACTCCACCTTCATCTTCTGGGTCATGAAGCTGACGGTCGCATTTGCCACACCGGCCACGGTGTTGGCGGCGTCTTCCATCTTCTGGGCGCAGTTTGCGCAATCGACTTCGATCTTGTAGCTCTTCTTCATAATAAGTACCTGCCTTTCGGTTATTCTTCGATATGGTCCATCCCCATGGAGAGGATGCTGCGCACATGGTCATCGTCCAGTGCGTAGTAAACGGTCTTTCCGTCCCGGCGGAACCGCACGAGCTTCGAGTCCTTCAGTACCCGGAGCTGGTGGCTCACCGCAGACTGGCTCAGCTGCACCGCATTCGCGAGGTCCTGCACACACAGCTCGCTGTCGTGGAGCGCATACAGAATCTTGATGCGGGAGGAGTCGCCGAACACCCGGAACAGGTCGGCCAGCTCATACAGCACTTCGTCGTCCGGCATCACAAGAGGCCCCGGCTGCGCGGCGGACAGAGCGTCTTTGGGGTCGTTCATGGCAGTTTCTCCTTTCGCAGCACATTCATGTGAACGTTTGTTCATGTGTTCATAGTATCACGCAGAAGAGGCCCTGTCAAGGCTTTTTGCAAAGATTTTGAGCAGAACCTCAAAATTGTAAAAAAATACCCCAATACGCAAGAAAACTGCGATTTCAATCTGCAAAAAGGGTGCGTTTTGAGCGTGGAAAAAGTAAGCGGAAAAGTGTCAATGTTTTCGTCGATTTTCGGTGAAGTTTTTTGCTGCCCATGGCAGATACATCACCGCCAGTGCCGCAGCGATGGCGGGCAGGAAGCCGAGTATATAATACTGTTCACCCAGAAATCTCGTGAAGGCACAGGTGATGACGTTGGCGGTTGGGTTGTTCAGGAAATAGAAGTTCGTGTACAGAGACTTGTTGAGAAAATAGATGGGCAAGGCGGTGCCGAACAGGAAAGCCAGTACCTGCGGCACCCGGCGGGGGCTGGGGCGGTAGCCGCCCACAACGAGAAGGACCGGGTAAAGCACCAGCAGGGCGTGGATGGAGACCGAGTGCAAGTTGATGAGCGTCCACCATGAAGGCACATCCAACCAGCTTGGGCAGAGCAGGGCCAGCGCCGCGCCGGGGATGCAGAGGGCGTAAAGTTCCTCTTTGCACCAGTTCTGGTCGAACAGGGTGTTGTACAGGCAGACGAAAACATGGATGCTGCATAGGTGGAGCGGGAGATAGCTCCAATTCCACTGGCCAGTCAGGGCCATGCCGAGCAGAAGGGCCGCTTCGTCAAGAAGCAGAAGCACCGTGACCCCTACCAGGATGCGCCGCCGCTGTTTTGGCCCGCTGTGCCTGTACCAGAGCGCAGCACTCAGGATGAAGATCAGCGAAAGCGCCAGTTCGGTGAGATGGATTCTTCCATACAGTGGGTAACACTGATAATTCACTCCGTACTCCAGCGCGGTGATATCGTAGGATTTCCAGAAGTCGTTCATAGGCGTACCCTCCCCCATTTTGCCCTATCATAACGCATTTTGGGCTGACAGAAAAGAGGAAAATGCAGAAATCCACCCAAAACAGGTGCATCGACGCGGAAAATGTGGTATCCTATCAGGAGATCGGAAATTTACTGCCGCAAGGCGATTCTGGAAAGGAAGTTTTTTTATGTTGACTATTGGTATTCACGGCGAGCAGAGCCAGCTCGTGACGAACGAAAACACCGCAAAGACCATGGGCAGCGGCACACTGGACGTGTTCGCAACGCCCGCACTGGTGGCACTGGCCGAAAAGACCTGCTGGATGAGCGTCGCGTCCGAGCTGGACGAGGGCTGCGGCTCGGTGGGCACGAAGCTGGAGCTGGAGCACACCGCCCCCACCCCCGTGGGCATGACTGTGACCTGCGAGAGCGAGCTGACCGCCGTGGAAGGCCGGAAGCTGGTGTTCAAAGTCTCGCTGCACGACGAAAAAGGCCCCGTGGGCGGCGGCGTGCATGAGCGTTTCGTCGTCAATGACGCGAAGTTCGCGGCGAAGGCGGAGAGCAAGAAGGGCTAAGGCGATCCTTCGTACAACCTCTCCGTCACCTTCGGTGACACCTCTCCTTGTAGGAGAGGCCTTGGCATTCCGCAAACTTCGCCTTCTCGCCAGTGGCTCCCCTACCAGGGGAGCTGGCATCGCGAAGCGATGACTGAGAGGTTGTACTACCTGCCGCGTTTCCGTTTCGCTTCACGGTTTCCGGGCCTTGCCCTCCCGTGAGTGGGGACGGCGCGGTTCTTCCAACCGCAGCGGCGGTTCATCCTCCGCCATCACCTGTTCTTCGGCCCGCTGCTGGGCCTCGTGGAGGAGGCGGGCGGCCTGTTCGCTGGCGCGAAACAGTTCAAAGTACAGCGCTTTATAATCCGGCGCGGCAAACACCCCCTTCCCTGCCTGGTTGGGGATAGTCTGCCCCGCGCTGAGGCAAAAAATCAAAAGAGGAATCAGATCTTATGAAAAAAGTCAATCTTTCGTGGGCGGGTGCCGTGCTGGTGTTCGCTCTGCTGCTGTGGTGCACGGCGGCAACACCCGGCACCATTGCCGACCCGTCTACCTACACCTGCGCCGTGTACAGCACGGCGCTCTCCCTGCTGCCGCCGGTGGTGGCCATCGTGCTGGCACTGAACACCAAGGAGGTCTACACCTCGCTGCTGGTGGGCATCGCGACGGGTGCGCTGCTCTTTGCCAACGGCAACCTGGAACTGGCCCTGAACACCCTGTTTTTCAACGAAGACGGCGGCATGGTCGCCAAGCTGTCCGACTCCAGCAACGTGGGCATTCTGGTCTTTCTGGTCATGCTGGGCATCCTGGTGGCCCTGATGAACAAGGCGGGCGGCAGCGCGGCCTTTGGCCGCTGGGCGTCCACCCACATCCACACCCGCGCGGGGGCGCAGTTCATGACCCTTGTTCTGGGTGTGCTCATCTTTGTGGACGACTACTTCAACTGCCTGACCGTAGGCTCCGTCATGCGGCCTGTGACCGACCGGCAGAAGGTCTCCCGCGCAAAGCTGGCCTACCTCATCGACGCCACGGCGGCCCCGGTCTGCATCATCGCGCCGGTGTCCAGCTGGGCGGCGGCCGTCACCTCCTCGGTGCCGGAAGGTTCGGGCATCAACGGCTTTACCATGTTCCTGCGCACCATTCCGTATAACTACTACGCCCTGCTGACCATCATCATGATCCTCTTCCTCATCTTCACGGGCACCGACTACGGCCCCATGAAGCTCAACGAGGACAACGCACTGAAGGGCGACCTCTTCACCACCGAAGACCGCCCCTACGGCGACGATGTGGACGACGGCACCGCAGCCTGCGGCCACGTCATCGACCTGATTTTGCCGGTGCTGGTGCTCATTGCGGCCTGCATCTTCGGCCTCATCTACACCGGCGGCTTCTTTGAAGGCGTGGACTTCATCACCGCCTTCTCCGACTGCAACGCCTCGGCGGGCCTGGTGCTGGGCAGCAGCATTGCGCTGCTGTTCACCTTCGTGTTCTACCGGGTGCGCGGCGTGATGACCTTTCAGGACTTCGCGGCCTGCATCCCGGAGGGCTTCAAGGCCATGGTCAGCCCCATGCTCATCCTGACGCTGGCGTGGACCCTTTCCGGCATGACCAACCTGCTGGGTGCCAAGTATTACGTGGCCAACCTGCTCAACGGCTCGGCGGCTGCGCTGCAATATCTGCTGCCGACCATCATCTTTCTGGTGGCGGTGTTCCTGGCCTTTGCCACCGGCACGTCCTGGGGCACCTTCTCCATCCTCATCCCCATCGTCTGCCATGCGTTCCCGCAGGGGGAGATGCTGGTCATCTCCATTGCGGCCTGTCTGTCCGGCGCAGTGTGCGGCGACCACTGCTCCCCCATCTCGGACACCTCCATCATGGCGTCCGCCGGTGCTCATTGCAGCCATGTGAACCATGTGTCCACCCAGCTGCCCTATGCCATCACGGCGGCGGCCATCTCGGCGGTGTGCTATGTTGTCACCGGCCTGAGCCAGATGTTCCTGGGCGCCAGCGCCAGCCTGCTCACCTCGCTGGTGCTGCTGGCCGTGGCCATCGTGCTGGAGCTGGTGGTGCTGAACGTCATCCGGCTGCGAACGGCCAAAGCAGACTGACCCAACCGGCGTTTTTGGCCCTGTCAAGGGGGCAAAAATCGTCATTCGCGCAGTTTTCAGGGCGTTTCACGCGGCTTTGCTTTCCTTTCGGCTGCTTTTCTGGTATGATGGAGCCAGAAACGAACGACCGTGCAGCCTTTGGCAGAAGAGGAGGACGACCCCGATGAAAAAACGCATTCTCAGCCTGATCCTAGCACTGAGCATGGTGCTCTCCGTGCTCCCCCTGGGGGCTTTTGCAGAAGGCTCCAACCAAGAACTCGTCATGGAGGGCGGCTTCCCGGTCGGCTTCCAACGGTAACGGCTGGAGTTACGATAACAACACCAAGACACTGACTCTGACGGAAGGAACGTTTGATTTCAGCTCCACAGCGCCTGTGCAGTGTGCGATTAAATTGGGACAGAGTGCGGCAATTGCCGGCGGCACCTTCAATGGGGCAGTGACAAACGACAACCACGGAAACATCAATAACGGAACCTTCAATGGGACAGTGATAAACGCCAACGGTGGACTAATCTTTGACGGCACCTTCAATGGAGAAGTGCAAAACAGCATCGAAGGAACAATCTCTGGCGGAGCCTTCAGTAGTACAAGTAAAGTGTCCAACTACAGCGGAACGATCTCTGGCGGCACCTTCGCGGGCAGTGTGAACAACAGCTACGACGGCAGCGTGACTGGCGGCGTGTTCAACGGCAATGCAACTCTAATCAACGTAACAGGTGGCCACAACATCACTTGGGATGCAGCCTCCTCCAAAGCCAAGATCGAGAAAGTCAACGATGTGTCTGCGAATTGGGCCCCCTACGTCGTGATCGAATCGGGCAAGACGAAGGAAGTGACCATCACTGCCGACACCGAGATATACAGCCTGAACGGCAAGTCCATCGGCGATGGCAACTGCAAGAGCAGCTACCCCGATACAAGCAAAAAGACGACCGTGAAATTCACCATGCCGGACGAGACCGTGGAGCTCGGCACCGGCGAACTCGTCATGGAGAACGGCTACCCGGTCGGCTCCAACAACGGCACTGCCAACTGCGATGGCAACGGCTGGAGTTACGATGGCAGCACCCAGACACTGACTCTGACGGATGGAACGTATGATTTCAGTTACACCTATCCCCAAAACAGTAATGGAGCGGGGGCAGAGCCTGTGGCGTGTGCGATTGAATCGTATGCGACAATTAGCGGCGGAATCTTCGATAAAGCAGTGACAAACGACACTGAAGGAATGATCTCTGGCAACGGCACCTTTAAGGGAGAAGTGAAAAACCACAATGGAACGATTTCTGGCGGCAAATTTGAGGGAACAGTGATAAACGACGTCAACGGAACAATCTCTGACGGAACCTTCAATAAAGAAGTATCAAACATCAACGGAAACATCTCTAACGGAACCTTCAATGAAACAGTGACAAACGACGCCGGAGGAACGATCTATGGCGGCACCTTCGCGGGTGGTGTGAACAACAAGAACGACCGCATCTATGGCGGCGTGTTCAACGGCAATGCAACTCTGATCAACGTAATAGGCGGCCACAACATCACTTGGGATGCAGCCTCCTCCAATGCCAAGATCGAGAAAGTCAACGGTGTGTCTGCGGATTGGGCCCCCTACGTCGTGACCAGCAATGCCACGACGAAGGAAGTGACCATCACCGCCAGCACCGACATTTTCAGCCTGAACGGCCAGCCCATCGCCGAAAGCAGCTACGGCGTCGACAAGAAGACCGTGACCTTTACCATGCCGGACAAGGACGTGGTGCTGAACGGAACAATCACCAGTACCGACCTCGTCATGGAGAACGGCTGGCCGAAGGATTCCAACGGCGGCACCATCCCCTGCAAGGGCGACGGCTGGCAGTACATCCCCAATGACCCGAACTTTGGCAATGTGCTGCTTCTGACGGACGGGCTGTTCGATTTCAGCACCATCGGAGATGGTTCGCCGGTGGAGTGCAAAGTCTTTGTGGGCAAGCCGACGGCCATCACGGGCGGCGAGTTCAACGGCAAAGTGATCAACAATAGCCACATTCTGGGCGGCACCTTCCACGGCGAGGTCGAGAATATGGGACCGGGCACCATCAAGGATGGCACGTTCAAGAACTCGGTCGAGAACAAGGGCATTGTCGAAAACGGTGCGTTCCACGACGCAGTCAAGAACAACGGCACCATCAACGACGGCACCTTCCACGGCAAAGTCGAGAATAACAGTGTCATCAACAGCGGCACCTTCAACAGCCCGGTCGACAATATGACCATGGGCCGCATCGAGAATGGTACGTTCAACGATGCAGTCGAGAACAATGGCACCATCGAGAAGGGCACCTTCCACGACGCAGTCAAGAACAACGGCACCATCAACGACGGCACCTTCCACGGCAAAGTTGAGAATAACAGTACCATCAACGGCGGTGCGTTCAACGGCGCTGTGACCAGCAGCGGCACAGTCAGCGAGAGCATCACCGGCAGCGGTACGCTGAACGGCAAGCCCATCACCAAGACGCCGGAGCCGGAACCCGAACCGACGCCGAAACCGGAGCCCGAACCGACGCCGGAGCCTGAACCGACACCGGAACCCAATCCGGAGCCTCAACCGGAACCTGAACCGGAACCCACCACCTACACCGTGACCGTCATCGGCGGCACGATCGACGGCAAGACGTCTGTTTCCGCCAAGAAGGACGACACCCTGACCGTGGTGCTGGACCAGAGCGACATTCCGGACGGCATGACGTTTGACATGTGGAGCATCTCGTCGAGCAAGCTCAGCGGCGACATCAACGTCGATTACCGGGCCGAGGCCATGACCTTCCAGATGCCCGCCGAAGATGTGACCATCCGGGCGCAGTACCGCTCGGCGGAGATCATCGAGGACGCAGCGCCCTCTCCGCTGGCAACGGCGGCGACCGTCGCGCTGGGCGGCGCAGCCGCAGGCATCGTGGTGTGGCAGGGCGTGAACCTGGGCGTAGACCTCTACCTGACCAGTGCGCTGCCCCAGGGTGTGCCGGTGCCGACCGACCGCCGTGCGCTGGCGCTGCTCCTGTGGGAGACCGCAGGCAAGCCGGAGGTGGCTCTGCCCACCCTTTACGGCGATGTCCCCGCCGAAGAGATCGAGCTGCAAAAGGCCACCCGCTGGGCGGTCCAGAACGGCCTGATGGACGCGGCCGACAAGAAGGATGCGTCCTTCTTTGACCCGGACCATTATGTCACCAAGATGGACGTCTTCGGCGCATGGCTCCGGCTCAAAAAGCTCCTCGGCACCACCTGAACATCCCCGACGCAGTGAGCGTCCCCCTTAACGCAAAGGACCTCCCGGCCTGCATGGGCTGGGGGGCCCTTTGTTTCAAAACGGAAAAATTCCGTTGCTTCTGGGAAAAAACATGGTATACTAAAGGAAATTGAGCGATCGGAAGGAGCCGTACCATGCTGGAAAAAGCATTCAACGACGTTTACACAAAATTCAAGCTGCACTTCTATCAGAACGTGTTTCAGCGCTTTGCCACCCGCGAGGCGACCCTGACCACGGTGGAGTCCTTCTGCATGGAGGGCATCATGGCCATGGGCGAGCCCACCATTGCGGAGTTCTCGCGGATGATGAAGATCTCTACCCCCAACGCGGCGTATAAGATCGGCAGCCTGATGCGCAAGGGCTACGTGGAAAAGATCCAGTCCGCCAAGGACCGGCGCGAGTACCACCTGCGCCCCACCCAGAAGTATTTCGAGTACTACAACATCAGCTATTCCTACCTGCACACTGTGGTCGAGCGTGTGCGGGAGCGCTTCCCCGCCGAGGACGTGGACAAGCTGGAACAGATGCTCACCATCATCAGCGAGGAGCTGATGCCGGAGCTGGATCTGAAATCAAAGACGGCGGACGAATAAGCGCCGTTTCACCCCGTTGGAGTAAAACGGCCGGGGCAATTGCAATCCGTGCGCCGGAATGATACAATAGGAGCCAGCGAGAACCGCCGCCGGACGTTTTTCCGGCAAGTGCAAGTGCAAGAAAGAAGGCTTTTATCATGAGCATGAATACAGTCCCTGAGCGTCTGGCTGCGCTGCGCGCCGCCATGGACGCCAATGGCGTGGACCTCTACCTCATCCCGGTGGGCGACCCGCACTCCAGCGAGTATCTGCCCGACCACTACACCTCCCTGACCTATTTCTCCGGCTTCCACGGCGAGAACTCGAACTTCGTCGTGACCAGAGACAAGAGCGCCCTGTGGGCCGACGGCCGCTATTTTGTGCAGGCCGAAAAAGAGATCGCGGGCACCGAGATCGAGCTGGAACGGATGGGCGAGCCGGGTGTGCCGACCGTGGAGCAGTACTGCGCCGATGCCCTGCCGGAAGGCGGTGTGCTGGGTCTGTGCGGCCTGACCGCTTCCTGCCAGCTGGTGCGCAGCGTACAGAAAGCGCTGGACGCCAAGCACGGCACCATCAAGACCCTGAATCTGGAAGATGAGCTGTGGACCGAGGGCCGTCCTGCCCTGCCGGAGACCCCGGCCTGGCTCCTGAGCAAGGAGTATGCGGGCTTTGCCCCCGCCGAGAAGCTGGAGCAGCTGCGGGCCAAGCTCAAGGAGCTGGGCTGCACGGCCCAGCTGGTGGGCAAGCTGGACAACCTGGCCTGGCTGCTGAACCTCCGCGCGATGGACATCCAGTGCACCCCCTATGCCATGGCCTACTGCTATGTGACCGGGGACCGTGCCGTCCTCTTCATCAACACCCGTCGTCTGGGCGCGGAGGCCGCTGCCGAGCTGAAGGAGAACGGCGTCGAGATCGCCGAATATGACGACATCCTCACCTTCCTGGCCGCAGAGACCGAGGCCCAGACCGTTCTGGCCGACCCGGCTTCCGTCAACTATGCGGTCTATGAGACCCTGTGCAACAACCCGGTCCTGACCGTCAAGGACGAGGCCGACCCCCTGCTGCCGATGAAGGGCGTCAAGAACGAGACCGAGCTGAACCACAACCGTGAGAGCCATCTGCGCGATGCCGTGGCCATGGTGCGGTTCCAGAAGGAGCTGGAAGAGCGTCTGGCCGCAGGCGAGGAGCTGACGGAGCTGACCGTGGATGAGATCCTCCACAAGTACCGCTCGGCACAGGACAAGTTCATCGTGGAGAGCTTCGGCACCATTGCAGCCTACGGCGGCAACGCGGCCATGATGCACTACCATGCCACCGAGGAAGACCACGCCAAGCTCGAAAAGAAGGGCTTTTTGCTGGTGGACAGCGGCGCGACCTACATGGACGGCACCACCGACATCACCCGCACCTACCCGCTGGGCGAGCTGACCGAGGACGAAAAGCGGTTCTACACCTGGACGCTGCAGTGCCACATCGACATTGCCAAGGCCGTCTGGCTGAACTACTGCGACGGCCACATGCTGGATACCATCGCCCGTGAGCCTCTGTGGCAGCACCTCATCAATTACCGCTGCGGCACCGGCCACAGCGTCAGCTTCGTGGGCAATGTCCACGAAGGCCCCCACGCTCTGAACGGCCGCAACACCACCGTGTTCCAGCCGGGCATGATCGTCACCGACGAGCCGGGCGTCTACGAGAGCGGCGTTGTCGGCATCCGCATCGAGAACGAGCTGGAGTGCTACCACAAGGCCGACAACCAGTACGGCACCTTCCTGGCCTTCCGCCCGCTGACCTTTGTGCCCATCGCCACCTCGCCTGTGGTGCCCGGCATCCTGACCAAGGACGAGATCGAGTGGCTGAACGCCTACCACCGCGAGGTCTTCACCAAGCTCGCTCCCCGCCTGACCGAGGAGGAGCGCGACTGGCTGGCCAAGAAGTGCGCCGCCATCGGAGCGTAAATAAGGATAAAAAGACCCTCTCAGTCTCGCTGGCGCTCGCCAGCTCCCCCGATGGGGGAGCTTTGATGCAGGTTTAACTCGACATCAAAACCTCGCCCTTTGATAGACTCCCCCGGCCGGGGGAGGTGGCACGTTAGTGCCAGAAGGGGACAAGGTGGCATTGCACAGCAATGACGGAGAGGGTTCTTTGTTATTCCTGTTCCGGTTTGTGCTCTTTCCAGTAGGCTTTTGCCTCATCAATGGCCTTTTTGAACGGGCCGGAGGGGTAGGTGCTCTCGGCGATGTCCACCAGAAACTTGTACAGCTGGGGGCGCACCTCCTCATACATGCCCAGGCGGGTGTAGAGGTCTTTGTAATAGCGGAACACCTGCAGCTTGTTCTGCACCACGGTGGATACGTGGACCTGGGTGTGGCAGATGCTCTGCGGATTCTGGACGTAGTAATAACCGGCCTTGCCGATGGAAACGAAGGTCTCGGCGTACTGGATATACCGCAGGTTGAAGACGAGGTCTTCGGCCCAGTGCATCTCACTGACGAACTGGATGTCGTTCCGGGTCAGGAGGTCGCGGCGGTAGAGCTTGTTCCAGAGCACGCTGTAAAAATAGGAGGCGGGCTTGTCCATCAGGCGGAGGGCGAAGGTGTCCTTGTCATAAACGCCTGCGGGCAGAAAGCCGTACTCCCGCATCTCCGGGGGCCGGGCGACGCTCATGACGCCCAGCTCGTCCTGGATCTTATCGAGCACCTGTTCGGGCTTGGAAGCGCCCGCCGGGATGACCATCTTGTAGGGTGCGATGACGAGGTCGGCGGTGTGCTCCTCGGCTGCGGCCACGAGAGCAGCCGTGAAGTCCGGGTCAAGATAGTCGTCGCTGTCCACGAACTGCACATACTTGCCGCCGGCCAGCTTCAGGCCCAGGTTGCGGGTGTCCGCTACGCCGGAGTTTTCCTTGTCCACCAGCACGATGCGGGGGTCTTTGGCGCGGAACTCTTCGCAGACGGGCAGGCTCTGGTCCTTGGAACCGTCGTTCAGGATGATGATCTCGATGTTGGAATAGGTCTGTGCGCAGATGCTGCCCACGCAGCGGGCCAGATGGTTCTGGGCGTTGTACACGGGCAGGATGATGCTGACAAGGGGCTGATTCATGGCGGCGTCTCCTTTTCTGATTTTATAGTAACTATACTCCCGTGCGGCGCAAAATGCAAGCGCCCGGAAGGCCGGGCAGGAGGAAGGAATTGAAAAAATGATCTTTCACATTGCGGTCTGCAGCCCGGATGCGGTGCTGCGGGGGCGGGTGCAGCGGCACTGCCTTGAATATTATGCCCGCCGGGCCGACGCCTGCATCGTGGAACAGCTGGAGGACGCGGGGGCCCTGCTCCGGAAAGAGGATGCGGGCAGCCGGTTTGAGCTGTATCTCATCGAGCTGACAGCGGCAAACCCGGCGGCAGGTCTGCAGGCGGCGGCGCAGCTGCGGCAGCGCGGGGTGCGGGCACCGCTGGCCTTTCTGGCCCACACGCCCGCCTACGCCTACGAGGCGTTCCGGGTCGATGCGATGCAGTATTTGCAGATCCCCTTCCGGCCCGAACAGCTCACGGCCCTGCTGGACCGCGCTACCGAGCCGGAGTACGGTCCCGTCATCCCGGTAACAACGGCGACCGGCCTGCGGGCCCTCCCCTTTGCGGACATCGAGTATCTGGAATGTACCCACCATGTGGTGCATTTCCACCTTGCCAGCGGCGAGGATGTGGCCTCGCTCTCGCTGCGGGTGCCCTTCTCCGAAGTGGCAAAGCCGCTGCTGGCCGACCGACGCTTTTTGCAGCCCCACCGCTCCTATGTGGTCAACCTGGCGGCGGCATCGCAGCTGTCCGTGGGGGAGCTGTGGATGCGCAGCGGTGCCCGCGTCCCCATCCCCCGCGGCCGCGAAGCCGCCGTGAGGGCAGCATTCCGGAAGTTTTTGGAACGATAAGAGCTGAAAAATACAATAACTCGATTGATTTCAGGCGGATGCCGTGGTAAACTAAAAGCAGAAACCACAAAGAAGGAACGCATATGGCAAAATTTATACCATTCATCCTCAGGGCGGACAGCGGTCAGAAGATCGGCGTGAAGATCGCACGGATGAAATGTGCGGATGCAGCGCAGACCGAAGAAGAGCCTCTGTGGCAGACAAGCTGGATGTCGGAGTATATGCAGGACGATGCTTTTGAAAAGTATGCGTTGAAAACGAGAGACGGAGAGCTTGTGGCACTGGCCGCATATGAGATCCTGAAACAGGATGTGATGGTGCACATCACCTATATCGAAAGCCAACCGGAGAGCAACCCGACCATTGTGGGACACTCGAAAAAATATCAGGGAATCGGGCGTGTCCTGATCGCCTACGGAATCAAGCTGTCGATCGACCATGAGTGTGGCGGAACGGTCACGTTTGAAGCAAAAGTCCCGGAATTGGCAGAACATTATGTTCGGGATTATGGAGCCTGCCCGCTGCCGAGTTTTGGCGGAGCACCGCGCTATGAGCTTTCGGGCGAAGCAGCGATGAATGTATTTGTGACCTATTTGAAGTGAGGTGTTGACCTATGACGGCTGAAGCGTATTTTCGGCGGGACCCGGAGCGGGACGCATTCTATCGGACCTTTTACGAAGTCTGCCGCCGATTCAATGTAACATGGTCAGCAGCTTCTCCGGAGGTGCGGGCATTTATCGAGGAAGCGACCAGAGTGATGTATGAGCAGGAAAAGGCAAAACGCGACGGGGTGTCTCCCGGCACGGTAAAACCCTTTTTTGGAGATGCCGCGTGTTGAAGTCTTGAGAACAAAGTGAAAGAAAAGGCCATCCCGTTCTGATGCAGAAGGGGATGGCCTTTTTGCGGCTTGGAAGATTATAAAGCAGCTCACTTCAACTCTGCCCACCGGGTCAGGAACTGGTCGCTGACGCGGCGGAGGGCGGGTTCATCGGCGGCGCTGGCGGCGTCGGCGATGCCGATGACGTAAAATCCTGCGTCGTGGGCGGTGCGGGCCGCGTAGAGGGAATCCTCGCAGACGGCGCAGCGGTGCGGGTCAGTGCCGCCGAGGCGCTGTAAGGCCGCGAAAAAGACGTCCGGGCGGCTCTTGTGCAGGGGGCCCTGAGCTTCGATGTAGAATTCGAAGCAGTCGTCCACGCCCAGGCGAGTGAGCACCGTTTTGCACTGGTCGCTCCAGGTGTTGGAGCAGATGCACATCCGGGCGCCCTCAGCCCTGAGGCGGGCCAGCAGCTCCCGCACACCGGGTTTTAGATCCACGGTCTCGTACAGCTCGGCGATGACCGAGCGCATCACGCCGAAATAGTCCTCCGGCCGCAGGGGCAGTGCGTACTCCCGGATGAGGTACTGCGCCCCGTCCGCCATGCCCATGCTCAGGAGCGTGGAGCGCAGGTCGGCCCTTGGAGTGCGGCCGTAGCGGCGCAGCAGCGCCAGCGGGGCGTTCTCCCACACCGCAGTCATGCTGTCGGTCAGGGTGCCGTCCATATCAAAGATCCATTGGTTGCAGTTCATGCAGTCCTCCTCACAGTCATACAGTCATAATTTACTAAATTATACCACGCTTTTTGTTCCAAAAACAGGGAGAAATTTTCCCGAAAATATGGTATACTTTTTGCAGGTTTGAATCGGACGACAAGGAGGCGTATTGGATGGCGCAGAACGATACCCCCAGAAAGGCGCTGGTGCTTGCCGGCGGCGGGGCCCGCGGCAGCTATCAGGTGGGCGTCTGGCGTGCCCTGACCGAACTCGGCTGGAACCCGCAGATCATCACCGGCACCAGTGTGGGCAGCCTGAACGGCGCGATGTTCGCGCTGGACCTGTACGAGACCGCACGGGATATGTGGACCAGCATCCGCAGCCAGGACGTGATGGAGCTGCCGGAGGAGACCCGGAACCTGACTGAGCTGCACCAGTTCCTGCGGGACGTGGTGCGCGCGGGCGGCATGGATGTCACCCCGCTGGAAGAGATCGTGGAGCGGGTGCTGGACGAGGACGCACTGCGCGCCTCGCCCATCCGGTTCGGGCTCGTCACGGTGGAAAAGCGGGGCCTGAAGCCTCGTGAGCTGCCGCTGGAAGAGATCCCGAAAGGCAAGGTGAAAGATTACCTGCTGGCTTCGGCTGCCTGCTTCCCAGCGCTGCGGGCCAAGCAGATCGACGGGGTGCAGTTTCTGGACGGCGGCTACCGCGACAACATGCCCACAGGGCTGGCCCAGAAAATGGGGGCCGAGGAGCTGGTCTGTGTCGATCTGGAAGGGGTGGGCATCACCCTGCCCAACCGCACCGGCCTGCCCACCACCATGGTGCGCAGCTATTGGGAGCTGGGCGATATCCTCCACTTTGACCCGGACACCGCCAGACGGAACATCGAGCTGGGCTATTACGACACCCTGCGGGCCTTCGGGCGGCTGCGCGGCTGTGCCTATGCGGTGGCGAAGAACGAGCAGACCGCACAGGATGCTGCCGCATTCCGGCAGCGGTTCGACGCCGTGCAGAAAGCGGTGAAGGCAAAGTACCCGGTGACGCTGACGGCAGACCTGGCGCTCAAGCTGGCCAACATGCAGGACGCAGAGCTGGCCCCGCTGGAAGCGGCCGCCGAGGATGTGGGCGTGGACCCCACCCGGTATTACACGGTGGAGACGCTGGCAAAGGCGTTTCTGGAGACCTGTGACCGCACCCGCATCGAGGGATTTGAACCGCTGTTCGAGGGCAGCGGAAACGCGGCACAGGCCGCATGGGCAGCGTTGCTGCCCAATACATTCCTGCAGGCGCTGGTCTTCCGCACACTGACCACGCCTGCCCCGACGGAGGTGACGGAGGAATGAAAGTCTATCAGGGATATGCCGCCTCGTCCGGCCTGGTGCTGGGGCAGGTGAGCCGTGTGGAGCGCAGGACCGAGAGCTTCGGCACAGGGCCGTTCAACCCGGACCGGGAACAACGGCTGCTGGACCGGGCCGTCAAGACGGCACAGGCCGAGCTGGACTCGATGGCTGAGCGCAGCGGCCCAACCGAACAGGCCATCTTCCTGTTCCAGAGCATGATGCTGGAGGACGAGGGCTTCATGAACGAAGTCCGGTTCCAGATCAAGGCGGGCGTCGGCGCAGCCGAAGCCGTAGACCGGGCCGGCCGCCGCTATGCCGACCAGCTGGCCCAGATGGAAGACAACGCCTATATGCAGCTGCGCAGCGTGGACATCCTGGATGCCGCCCGCCGCGTGGTGAACATTCTGACCAACCGCCCCCGCGTCTGGCTGGCGCTGGACCACCCCGTCATCCTGGCGGCAGAGGTGCTCATGCCGAGCGACCTGTTCAGTGTGCCCGCCGGAATGATCCTAGGCATCATCACGGCAGAAGGCAACAAGCAGAGCCATGCGGCCATCATTGCGCGGGCCATGCACATCCCCGGCATCGTGCAGGTGGGCAGCGATTTTCTGAACGACTGCGACGGCCGCACGGCCATCCTGGATGCCGACAACGGCGAGTGCATCCTCGACCCGGATGCCGTCACCCGCCAGCAGGCGATGTCCCGCATCTGCGAGAAGCAGTGGGAGAACGAGGAGATGAACCGCGTCTGCGCCTTGCCGTGCCGGACGAAGGACGGCCAGCCCTTTGAGCTGCTGGCCAACTGCTTCGGGCAGGAGGACATCGAAACGGCGCGGCAGTCCGGTGCGTCCGGCGTAGGTCTGCTGCGCAGCGGTTACATGATGCTGCCGGGCCGCCCGGTGGACGAGCAGGAGCAGTATGTGTTCTATCACTCCTGCCTGGCGGCGGCAAAGGGCGGGGTGGTCACGGTGCGCACCTTTGATTTCGGCGCAGACCGCACCATGGCCGACGCCCATCAGGGGCCGGAGTCCTCCAAGCTGGGCCTGCGGGGCATCCGCAGCAGCCTGCGCCGTCCCCATCAGTTCGAGACCCAGATCTGTGCGCTGTTCCGTGCGGCGGCAGACGGCCCGCTGCGGGTGATGTTCCCGATGGTGACCAATCTGGAAGACTGGGACGAAGCCATGAAGCTGGTGGAGCACTGCCGCCAGCACCTGCGGGAGCGGGGGGAGCGCTTCAACGAGAAGATGCCCTTCGGCGTCATGCTCAGTGTGCCGTCGGCCTGCCTGACGGCGGAAGAATTTGTGGCCCACGGGTGTGAGTTCTTCGTCATCGAGACAAACGACCTCATCCAGTACACCCATGCCGTGGACCGCGACCTCTCCATCGCCGAGCGCTACTACCGCCCGGCCAGCCACGCGATGAAAAAGCTCATCGCCATGGTCGTGGAGGCGGCGGACGCAGGCCAGATCCCCGTGACCATCTGCGGTCTGGCCGTCGGCAACCCGGCCAACACCGTGCAGTACCTGAAACTCGGCCTGCGCAGCTTTTCCGTGAGCCCGCAGAGCCTCATCAGCGTGAAGCGCGCGCTGCTGGAGGCGGACAGCCGGGATTGACAAAAATCTGATCCGTGTTCCATTGTACTTGCGGTGCCCTTTCGGCATACAAAACACCCCATGTGTGAGACAGTATCCTGTCTAACACATGGGGTGAAATTCGCCCTGCGGCGGAAAGCTCTTTTTCAGATCGTGATTCAGCCCTCGATGAGCTCGACGGTCTTCATCCGGACCGGGGTCTTGGGCTTGTCGTTCCAGTCGGTGGCGACTGCAGCGATCTTGTCCACCACGTCCATACCGGCCACGACCTTGCCGAATGCGGCATACTGGCCGTCCAGATGGGGGGCATCCTGGTGCATGATGAAGAACTGGCTGCCGGCGCTGTTCGGGCTCATGCTGCGGGCCATGCTGATGACGCCGCGGGTGTGCTTGATCGGGTTGTTGACGCCATTGGCAGCAAACTCACCCTTGATGCTCCAGCCGGGGCCGCCGGTGCCGTTGCCCAGCGGACAGCCGCCCTGGATCATAAAGCCGGGGATGACGCGGTGGAAGGTCAGGCCGTTGTAAAAGCCCTGACCGACCAGCTTCTTGAAATTCTCACAGGTGAGAGGGGCGGCTTCCTCATTCAGCTCAATGTCGATGACGCCGCCGTCTTCCATAGTAATGCGAACCATACTGTTCCAATGCTCCTTTATCTTGGCCCCTCAGCGGGGCATTTGCGGCAGAAGTTCTGCCAGAATCCTCTTATAGTATACCATACCTTTTGGCTTGTGCAACGGCACAGTTGCAACGTTTTTGTAAATTTGGGGCGATTTTCATGATCTGAAACGTACCGAAAATCGCTCTGCCCGGCGCCTAGGTACCGGCAAGGGGCGGCCGCCTGCGTTTTGGACACAGCGCCTTCAATGATAAAACGTATCAAAATTGACCTGCCGATAGAACCGCTGCTGGAGCTGGTCGAAGCTCTCGCAGTTCTGGGCCAGCAGCCACATCACCTTCGTGACGACGGCCTCAATGGTCATGTCGTGGGCTTCCAGGAAGCGGAACCGGTTCCGGACCCGCTTGCCGACCTCGTAAATGCCCACATCACTGCCCTCGTAGGTGACCTGTGTGGTTAAGATCAGGATCTTGCGGGTCTTGTCGTAATCGCCTAGGTTCTCTGCAAAAGCGTCCATGAGCCGCTGCGGGATGCCGCCCACGCCGAAGCTTTCCACGATGACGCAGTCGTATTGTTGAAAAATGGCCGGGATGAGCTCCGGGCCAAGGCCGGGCGTCAGCTTGAGCAGAAAGACCTTCGGGTTCAGTGCCCGGCCAAACTCCACCGGGCCGGTGGGCCAGGGCGAGGGGATATACCGCACCAGCCGGTCGCCCTGCACCAGCGCCAGCGCCGGGAAATTGACCGACGCAAAGGCATCGTAGCTGATGGTCTTGTTCTTCTTGGCGCGGGTGCCCGCGATGACATGCCCGCCGAACACCACCATCACGCCCCGGCTGCCGGGGTCCAGCGCGCAGATGACGCTGTCGCGCAGGTTTTTCTTCGCATCGGTGATCTCGTTGGAGATGGGCTGCTGGGCACCGGTGAGGATGATCGGCTTGTCCGCATTCTGGATGAGGTAGGACAGCGCCGCCGCCGAATAGGCCAGCGTATCGGTGCCGTGGCAGATGATGAAGCCATCGTAGAGCGCATAATTCTCCTGCACGGCCCGCGCCATCAGCAGCCAGTGTTCGGGGCCGAGGTCTGTGCTGTCGATGCTGCACAGCGCCAGCGTCTCCGGGCAGCACAGCTCGTTCAGTTCCGGCAGATGGGCCAGCAGTTCCTCGCTGGTCAGAACGGGCCGCAGCCCCTGTGCGGTGCGCACACTGGCGATGGTGCCGCCGGTGGTGATAAAAAGCAAACGCTGCTTGGACATGTTCGGTGCCTCCCTGGGTCAAATTCAGTCGATTCAGTATAACACACTCGGCCCCGGATGAAAAGTGTGCAGTTTTGAGACCTGGTCACAGATTTTTGCGGGAAAAGGTGTATACTAGAAGAAAAACTTCAGGAGGCTTCCCATGCCCAACATCGTCATCATCGGTTCCGGCCCGGCCGGCGTGTCGGCCGCTCTGTACACGGCTCGCGCAGGGGTCGAAACGACCGTTCTCACCAAAGGGCCCGGCGCACTGGACCGCGCCGCACACATCCAGAACTACTACGGCTTTGCCGAGCCCATCTCCGGTGCCGAACTGGAACGCCGGGGCATCGAAGGGGCCAGAGCGCTGGGGGTGCAGTTCGTTACCACCGAGGCCGTGGGCCTGACTTACACCGACAAGCTCACCGTCGAGACGCTGGCGGGCGAGTTCCCCGCCGATGCCGTCATCCTGGCCACCGGCGCTTCCCGCGCCGCACCGAAGATCCCCGGTCTGGCAGAGCTGGAAGGCCATGGTGTGAGCTGCTGCGCCACCTGCGACGCCTTTTTCTACCGGGGAAAGGATGTGGCGGTGCTGGGCAGCGGCGAATATGCCCTGCATGAAGTACAGGCCCTTCTGCCGTTGGTAAAGAGCGTCACCCTCCTGACCAACGGGGCCCCGCTGACGGCACAGTTCCCGCCGGAGGTGACAGTCTGCCCCGAAACGGTGGACGCCATCCTCGGCGAACAGACCGTTACCGGTGTGCAGCTGAACGGCGGCCGACGGGTGCCCCTGTCCGGCGTGTTCGTGGCACTGGGCGTAGCGGGCAGCACGGCACTGGCCCGCAAGCTGGGGGCCGAAGTCGAGGGGAACCGCATCGTCGTGGATGAGAAGATGCAGACCACCCTGCCTGGCCTCTACGCCGCCGGAGACTGCACCGGCGGGCTGCTACAGGTCGCCAAGGCTGTTTATGAGGGAGCACTTGCAGGCACCGAAGCTGCCAAAGCGGTGCGGAAAGGATAACACCATGTCCGATGTGCAAAATACTCCGGTCAACCGGAACTGTCTGGCCTGCGCTTTCCCATTCTGGGACCAGCTCACGCCGGAGGAACAGGCGCAGCTCTGCCGCTTCACCCGGCCGGTGCGCTACCGGAAAGGGGAGCGGGTCCACAGCCCGGTCGAGAACTGCGTGGGCATCCTGTTGCTGCGGTCGGGCCAGCTGCGGGCCTATCTGCTCTCGGAGGATGGGCGGGACATCACGCTTTACCGGCTGTTTCCCGGCGAAGTCTGCATCCTGTCGGCATCCTGCGTGATGGATTCCGTCAACTTTGACCTGTACATCGACGCCGAGGAGGACACCGAGGCCTACTGTATCGGCGCAGGCGTGTTCCGCCAGCTGATGCAGCAGAACGTCCATGTCCGCTGCTACGCCTACCAGATGACCGCCGAGCGCTTCTCCGACACCATGTGGACCATGCAGCAGATCCTGTTCATGAGCGCCGACCGGCGGCTGGCCATCTTCCTCACCGACGAGCTGGCAAAGACCGGCGGCACGGATGTTCGCATGACCCACGACCAGATCGCCCGCTACATGGGCTCCGCCCGCGAGGTCGTCAGCCGCCTGCTGAAATACTTTGCCGGGGAGGGCCTTGTCCGCCTTTACCGCGGCGGCGTCACCGTACTGGACAAAGAACGGCTGAAGCAGATCGCCAACGGCACATAAAACGCATCAAAAAAGGACGTCTCATCCTGCGACGAGACGTCCTTTTTTATCGTTCACGATCTCAGCTCTTGCAGCCGGATTCCTCTTCCACGCCGGTGAAATCGCTGGCCTCAGCGATCTTGGTGACGTCGAACTTGCCCGTCTCATCCTTGGGGGCGACGGCGGGGCCGGCCTCCACCGGATTCACGGGTGCTTCCTCGGCCACAGGCTTTTCCTCGGCCGTCTCCGGCTGTGCAGCGGGAGCCTCCGGCTCTTCGGATGCCTTTTCCTCGGATGCCTTCTCGAAGGCCGGGGGCCATGCGTCGCCCGGCTCAGCGGTCTTGGCCTCGCCTTCGGCGTAGGCTTCGGCTGCCTTGGCGGCCTCTGCGGGGTCCTTTTCAGCCTCTTCGGGGAACTCCACCTCTTCGACGTGGAGCGGGCCCTTGTCGTTCAGAACTTTGTCCAGCACCACGATGGCGGCACCGGTGGCGGCGACGGCAGCAGCCGCGCCCAGAACGCGAAACAACGTTTTCATGGTGAGATCCTCCTTGATGTGATTTCAGTGTGCGGGTTAAGAGAATGTGACGACATCGTTCAGCGGCTTTTCGGCGGGTTCGACCGAGATGGCGGTCAGCACCGGGCCTTTGCCGCGGTAGATGTTGTGGAACTTGTAATTAACCTTTGCGGTCACAGTGACCCAGGCGCGCTGCTCCAGCGCCTTGTAGCCATCGTAGGAGCAGGGGAAGCCGACGAACTGGATGTCCTGCACACAGCAGGTCATGGCAAAGCGGCCGGGCACGAAGCTGTTCTTGCCCGCGCGGTTGGTCTGGCAGACCTGCGCCAGGAACTTCACGGTCTTGCCCGCGTACTTCTGGGGCTCGTCCTGGCAGTCCATATACCAGATACCGAAATCGTCGTCGCCGATCTCCACCACCGGCTTGTTCAGGTCGAAGGGGAGGGGGTCGGGGATATCATCGTAGGCCACGCTGCCGTCGGCGAACTCATAGGCGATGTCGCACTTGCGGGATGCCTGACGCACCAGCTTGTGCAGCTCCTGACGGGCGGCGTCGTTGTTGACGGCCTCGGCGCGGTTGAAGACGATCAGCTCACTGCGGGCGATCTTGTCCAGCAGCAGAGCGCGCATGGAGTTGTCGCGGGCATAGGTGAGGGCCGTGGTGCCATCAGCCGTGGCGATGCACTGGTAGACGATCCAGTTTTCGGGCAGATTGTTGGCCAGGTCCTGCAGCAGCCACATGCCGTTGTACTCGATGACCACGCGGCCTGCATCTGCTTCCTTGGCCAATTTGGCCAGGTTCTGGGGGTTCAGTTCTGCCTTGTCCTCCAGATTGTAGAGGGTCACGCCGGGGAAGGCGAATTTCTTCTGGTTGTATTCCTCTTCGCCCTCTTCGCAGACCAGCAGCAGGGTCTTGTCGCCGGAGTCGAAGTTGGGGTCTTCAAAGGTCTCCTGGATGAATTTGGTCTTTCCGCTTTCGAGGAAGCCCACAAACAGGTAGACCGGGATCTCATTTGCCATAAACGGTTTTCCTCCTCTGTGTTGTCCGGGCTCAGCAGCCGAACAGGCCGGCAATGGCCTTCTCGTCCAGCTTGGAGCCGATGACGACCAGCTTGCCGCCGACGTCTGCGCCGCGGGAACGGACTTCCCACTCACCAGGCACATAGTCAAACTCCAGCCAGCCGTCTGCGCCGCCGTCCACGATGCCCTTGGAGCGCAGGATCATGCCGTACTTGCCGGTATCCAGCTCGGTCAGAGCATGCTCGATGTCAGCCTTTGCGATCTTCTTGGCGGTCTCGACGCCCCAGCTGGTGAAGACCTCATCGGCATCGTGGCCATCGTGATGATGGTGGTGGTGATGACCGCAGCAGCAGTGGCCGTCCTCATCGTGATGATGTTCGTGCTTCTCCTCATCATCATGGTCGTGATGGTGGTGGCAGCAATGATCGTGATCGTGGTCATCATCCTCGTCGTCATGGTGATGATGGCAGCAGTGGTCATGGTCGTGATCATCGTCATCGTGGTCGTGATGATGCTCATGTTCGTCCTCATCGTCATCGTCATCATTGTCGTGATGGTGATGGCCGCAGCTGCACACGCCGTTCTCATCGTAATGATGATGGTGATGCTCGTGCTCTTCTTCCTCGTCCTCGTGGGCATGCTCCTCATTGGCCTTGGCTGCCATGGCGATCAGCTCTGCCTTGAAGTCGTCCTTCGTGGACATAGCGTTCAAAATCTGCTCACCGGTCAGGGCATCCCACGCGGTGGTGACGATGGTGGCGGTGGGGTTCTTCTCGCGCAGCATAGCCACCGCTGCAGCGATCTTCTCTTCGCTGGCGGTCTGGGTGCGGCTCAGGATGATGCAGCTTGCATGGCTGATCTGGTCATCGTAGAACTCGCCGAAGTTCTTCATATACATCTTGACCTTGTTCACGTCAGCCACGGTGACAAAGCTGTTCAGCTGCACGTCCAGGTGCTCGGCCACGCCCTCGACGGCGCGGGTCACATCGGACAGCTTGCCCACGCCCGACGGCTCGATGACGATGCGGTCGGGGTGATACTGCTCCACCACCTGCTGCAAGGCGGCGCGGAAATCGCCCACCAGCGAGCAGCAGATGCAGCCGGCGTTCAGCTCGTTGATCTGGATGCCGGACTCCTTCAAAAAGCCGCCGTCGATGCCGATCTCGCCGAACTCGTTCTCGATCAGAACGACCTTCTGGCCCGCAAAGGACTCCTTGATGAGCTTTTTGATGAGGGTGGTCTTACCGGCACCAAGGAAGCCGGAGAAAATATCGATCTTGGTCATAATGCTGTTGCCTCTTTCTTTTTTCCAAAGTCCGCAAATCGGAACCTTCAAGCAATCCGAGCCGCCGAGTGCTGGCTCAAAAATCTTTACACTCCTATTATAACAAGCCTGTCAATGGGAAACCGCCCTTTTTCATGAGAAAATTGTAACATTTTTTGAAGTTTGCCCGCGTTTTGCGGAAAAGGGCGGTTGCGTGGGGAGGTGGTGCAACTTCGATTCGGAGGGGGTTATTTTTTGTGGGAGCTGTCGTAGATCACACGGATGTCATCCGGCAGCTCATCGGGGATCATGGCGGCGAGTTTTTCCTCATTTCCGTCCCGGATCGCCTGTTCGTAGTACCAGCATTTGAATTTCAGCATATCCAGAGTGTGGTTCATCCGTGCGATCTCCTCCTCCATATGTGCCTTCTGCGTTTCAAACAATTCCTTGCGCTGTGGATAGGTGGACGGCCCTTCCACACACCAATCCATGAATTGCCGGATGTCCTTGATCTCCATGCCAGCCTTTTTCAGACATTCAATGACCCGGAGCGCTTCAATCTCCGTGTCACCGAATTTTCGGATGCCGGATACTCGCTCCATATTCGGGAAAAGCCCCTGCTTGTCATAATAGCGCAGCGTAGAGATGGGTAATCCGAACATCTCCGCCACCTGCCCGATCGAATACATCAATTTTCCTCCAAAAATTTTCAAAAAACATCTTGACCTAAAGTTAGGTTTATGTGCTACTATGAGAATAACACAACGAATATAAAAATGCAAGGAGTGTTTTACAATGGATAAAAAGGTGCTGATCATTTCCTCAAGTCCCCGTAAGGGCGGCAACTCCGAAACGCTGGCGGCAGCGTTTGCCAAGGGCGCACAGGAGGCAGGCAATCAGGTAGAAACCGTATATCTGCGGGAAAAGCAGGTTGGCTTCTGCAAGGGCTGTCTTGCCTGCCTGAAGTTGGGGCACTGCGTCATTCAGGACGATGCCGTGGAAATTGCCGCCCAAATGCACGATGCGGATGTGCTGGTGTTCGCAACACCCGTCTACTATTACTGCGTCAGCGGTCAGCTCAAGACTATGCTGGATCGTGCCAACCCATTGTTCGATACGGATTATGCCTTTACGAAAGTCTATCTGCTTGCAACGGCGGCAGAGAACGCATCGGAGACCTTTGCGGGCACAGAGAAGGCCGTGCAGGGCTGGGTGGATTGCTTCCCCCGCTGTGCGCTGGCTGGCACAGTGTTTGCAGGCGGCGTAAACGGCGTGGGAGAGATCGCCGGACATCCTGCGCTGGAACAAGCTTATCAGATGGGCAAGGAGGTCTGAGCTATGGCAATCAAACAAACGGCAGGCAGAGAGGCTTTGGGGAAATTTGCTCCTAAATTTGCGGAATTGAATGATGATGTACTGTTCGGGCAGGTGTGGAGCAGGGAAGACAAGCTTTCCCTGCGAGACCGCAGCATTGTAACAGTGGTGGCGCTGATGGCGCAAGGTCTGACGGATTCGTCCTTTCAGTACCATCTGACAACTGCAAAGAACAACGGTGTGACCAAAACGGAAATTGCGGAGATCCTGACGCATGCGGCATTTTATGCGGGCTGGCCCAAGGCGTGGGCGGCTTTCCGTATGGCAAAGGAAGTATGGGCGGAGGACGAAGACGCCGATGCAAAAGCCAAGCATCAGAATGAAATGGTCTTTCCCATCGGCGCCTCCAATGACGCCTTTGCGAAATATTTTATCGGGCAAAGCTATCTCGCACCGCTTTCTACGCAGCAGGTCGGTATTTACAATGTGACCTTTAAACCCGGTTGCCGCAACAACTGGCACATTCATCACGCCAAAAGCGGCGGTGGACAGATCCTCGTCTGTGTGGCTGGTCGAGGTTACTATCAGGAATGGGGCAAACCGGCACAAGAGCTCCGCCCCGGCGATGTAGTAAATATCCCTGTGGGAGTCAAGCACTGGCACGGCGCAGCACCGGATAGCTGGTTCTCTCATCTGGCGGTACTATCAAGCCCCGCTGTTTGAGTGAGTAAGGCCAACGCCCGCCCTCTGGATGATAGAGGACGGGCGTTTTTCATACCCCCGGCAGATTTTTCAGCCGCCTTTTTGGGGGAAGTGAAAAAAATTCCACTCACCTAAATTTATTCCGCGCTTCTGGACCCGCATAGTTTTCAAAAGAGCGCCCCAGTACCTTAACGCCTTGGGGAAGATCATCCCATAGTGCAACCGCCATGCTGAGCAGAAAATCAACAAAATGACATCAAATAGCACAATACACTCACGTCGTTACACTGTGGCTACACTCAAACGTCCGGTTCTGCATGGTTTTGTTATCATTCTTGCGCGATAGGCCCCGCCTGTTTTCTCGCTTCCCGCCTTGCTTTTTTGCTTGTACTGCGTCCTTGCTCTGCTGTATTCGCAAGTTTGTTTTTCTGGCGGGGTTTCAACACTTGCGGAAATGGTTTTCATGCGCACATTGTAGCCGTTGACCCCTAGCCGCTGGATATGATCGGGCAGGCTGTGGCAATCATCCGCCGCCGCTGTGCATATCGCCCCAATTGGAATGTGCTGCCCCTGTTTATCTGTTCCGCCGGGTGGTGTGTATAGTCCGCTGAATAGAGCCGCCTATACTCTGCATTGTCACTATGTAATGACGCTTTGTCCCTTGCTTGCCGCCGGGTGTTTTGTAATCATGTCGGGTACAGTATGCGCCGTCCTGTTTTCTGGCTGTGTGCCTTGTCTTTTTGCCTGTGACATTCTTTTGCCCTGATCTATTCGCAAGTTGTTTTTCCATGGAACTTTTCGGGCTTGCGGAAGCTGTTTCATTTGCGCGCGCATAGCCCGCCCCCCTGCCTGCTGAATGCACCTATGCAAAGAAAAATATTTCCGCGTACTTTTCTTTGACATATTGAACAATTGCAAGCTGAAACTTTCCACATTTTACACACAAGAATCTTTCATCACAAAAACGATTTAATTTCATCAAACATTCGGCCCGGCTGAACGCCGCCCCATCTGTCCATAGCCCGCCGGGAAAACCTGATGCAAGCCACGGCACCCCACGACACAGGACGGCACCCCATGGCATCAGATGCAAAGAGATTCCACGCTGTTCCCAATGGGCGTAAAGATTCCCGTTCATCAATGCTGCATCCTACCGCACCGCCGCCCACATTCGGCCCCCTTGCAAAATGGTCTGCCCCATGGTTTAATGCAGGCACACAGAGAACGACATACACCGACCAGAAGGAAAAGAGGTGCATTGCTTGAACAATACGATCCGCTACCCGAACATGGGAACCGTAAAGCAGGCCGCTGAAATTTACGGACTGTCACCCCACTATATCCGGCGGCTTTGCAAGACCGGCAAAGTCCGGTATGTGAATGCCGGGCGCGGCTGGCTTGTGAATCTGGACAGCCTAGCCCGGTACTTTGAGCAGGGCGACCCGGCCCCGGCAGAGCAAAGCCGGACCGCCCACGGCATCCGACAAATTGGATGATGGACACACCCGGGAGCACACCGAGAACGTACACCTCGCCCGGCGGCGAGGTGTAACACACTAGACTTTCACGGAAAGTCGTGTGCTTTTGCAGAGGGCCTAGTGCTTGCAAGCAGGGCAGACGTATATACAATACGCTGCTCTTGCAAGCAATGGCCCTGTACATACACGGCCCCTTGCGTTGCAAGAACTTGTTGGGAAGAATCCCAAACCCACATAGCTGCCACGCTCTGGCAGCGCCGCAGCACGCACCCGGCCCGCGCTCTGATGCACGCAGCCAACGCACCCCGCCGCAGCACCGGCAACAGAACGCCCAGCACCACCCGCACACCTACGATCAGACCGCCCGGCGGCATCCCGGACACACCCACACAGCCCAGATCAGACACCCAGCCGCCCACGCTGGAAGCTGTGCAGCACCCGCAGCCCCACACGATCAGGCCCCCAGACAGCACGAAAGCCCGCCCGACTATCAAGCCGGGCAGGCTTTTTCTTTTGAGTAGCTTGAGCGAGCGACAACCACCAGCTCCGCTGGTGGAGAAGAAAATGCTTTAGCTATAAGATTCGAGCGAAGCGAGATGACAAAGAAATTGTCATCTTAGAAGATGCACTTTATGATACTGCTCGTTAGAGCAGTAGGGCAAGTAATGCAGATGAAAGATGCTTGCTCGTGGCCCCTTGCAGGGGCTTTGCTAGTAAGGAGCCCTTCTAGGGCTTACTCAAGCCACCGGCTTAGCCGGTGGTTTTGACTGCATGATGGAACCGGACACCGCCCGGCGGAAACGATTGGGAAGAACCACACAGCCAAACCGCCGCCCGCATTGCCCGCTGCATCCATATTCTACCGGGGAGATCAGCCACAGATTAGGCAAGGAGAGAACCACCAGCACGACCACAGCCCCGCACCCAACAAGAGCAGGCCCGCACTGGAAGCCGACCGAAGACCCCGCCGGGAGTAGCAGCAACCACGCACACGATCAGACCGCCCCACACCAGCAGGCAGACCGGCCCACGTTGCCCCGTCCCTGCTATGGGACCCCCCGGCAGACACCGCCCGGCACGTGTAGCGGCCACCCCCAGACCGCCCGCAAATCTCGCAGCCTGAACCGCCCCGCCCACACCGCCGGGCATCAGAAGCAAGGCACAGCGTAAGGCACACGGCAAGGCATTTTTTCAAGAGTAAGGCACAAATAAGGCACATTCTGGCTGTTTCGCACCCCTTGTAAAACAGAAGAACCCACGATTTACACCGCATTTTCAACGGTCAATCGTGGGTTCTTCTTTGGTGCGCTCGAGGGAACTCGAATCCCTGGCCCTCTGATTAAAAGAATCTAAGGTGCATCATTCGTCAAAATTCAAAAGTTCGAAGAAACGTTATTTTTATCGTATCATCGCAAAATACACCTTTGCACGCACCGCATTGTTTGCATACAGTGTAATGCTTTGCAACCGTTATCCAGCTATTCAGGTGTGCAAAAAGTGTGCAAAAATGTGCAGACGGGCAAAACAAAGCCCAATGGACAAATCAACCACCGGTTTTATGGCAGGGTTTAGGACATCCGAACAGACACCGTTTGATATAGAAATGAGGTTCACCATGAACAAACTGCTTTCCTGCCGCTTCAATATGGACACCAACCGGGTGGAAGCCCGGTTCGAGGATGGCACCACTCTTGCCATCGACTGCATCGCCGTGGAGGACGAGTACGGCAGCACCCCGGCACAGCGGGCAGAGCTGGACTGGCTGCTGTATAATAAGCCCTTGGAGTACGCCCAGCTTGTGCTGGGTGGAGAGATAGAGCGTTATCTGTCGCTTGGCTGCGACCATGGCAGACTGGAAGATTGATTACTTTGAAAGGCCATTGCCATTTGAGTACCAATCGAATATACTATAAACAGGAGAGCGGACGTCACTCCGCTGGTGTGGCTGACACCTAAAATCCGATCTGATGCAAGACGTAAGGGCTTGAGGCTGGTGGGCAGCGATAAAACCCGAAAGCGATGCAGGACATAGGAGCCTGAGGTTGGCGGACAACGATAAAATCAGTCGCAAGGGACATTGGATAGCACCACGGTGTTGTAGATGTCCCTTTTATTTGCAAAGAAAATGATACCCACCCGCCCATGGTTTTTCCATGAGTGAGTGGGCATCATTTTGTTAATCGAGATTTTTCGGCAAGCGGTCATATAGAACCACCGTGTCCTGCGTTTCAATATGTACACGCTCTTTCTTCAGGAGCGTTCGAGAACGTTGGTTTGCACGGTAGTCACGGCCACTTTCTTCAAAAGCAGAGCAGCACAGAAAGTCACATACCGCATTGCCGGAGGGGGATTCCCGGATAATGAACACAAAGGCAGTTGGTTCAATCCGGCTGGAAATCAGGTAATCCGCTTTAATTTTGGTCACGAACGGATAAAACTGGGGCATATAGGAGAATAAATCGAACTCCTGTTCCAGTATTTCTTTCAACCGCACCAGTGCCAGCAGACGCGGTTTCACATACTCCTGATAGAGTGTGCCCTTCTTTACCTTGTCGTAGGTGATCTTATCAGACAGAATCATATCAACCGTCTTGCGTGGACTATACCGGGGCAAGGCGATGTCTTTCAGGTAGTGGAACCCAGCAAGGTGAGGAAAGTCCTCTGGTGAAAATGTCAGCTTGATCTCGTGCAGTTCACCCTTATAGCCGTAGGTGAAAACATAGTGGTACTCGGTCAGTTCTTTCCAGACTTCTGCTGCCCGATACAAAATATCCTGCTGTTCGTCCTGCACATTTTCACCTTCCCTCAAAAAAATAGAAGCCCTGCCGAAAGGCAAGGCTCCTATTAAGCGTTTTCTTTCGATTCATCGAATCTATTCGGCTTGTGGTTATCGCTCAACCCACGGTCTGGCTCCACAATCGGCTGATACCGAACCAGTCCACTGCTTCATCGCCACCGATAGCTGGTCAATGCCGCTATCCTCTAGCTTTATTATACCACAAAAGGACGTAAGTTCAAGCGCTTAAATTTAAAAGCACTCAATCATATTATATGCTAAAGGGGTTCGGCCATTGCTACGTTTGCGAACGTCATACACCACCCTTGCCATCGACTGCATCGCCGTCGAGGATGAGTACGGCAACACCCCGGCACAGCGGGCAGAGCTGGACTGGCTGCTGTATAATAAGCCCTTGGAGTATACCCGGCTTGTGCTGGGTGGAGAGATAGAGCATTATCTTTCCCTCGGCTGTGACCACGGCAGACCGGAAGATTAAGCCCTTATAAAGAACACGATGCCCACCGACCTATGGTTTTCGCCATAAGCTGGTGGGCATCTGTTGTTCTGGCTTATAATTCACTGATGGTTGCAGTAATGGGCTGCATGAGGATTCGCCTGACCGGGTTATATACTGCCAGCACCACAGCCGCCAGCACGACTACGACAATCACGGCAAGACAGCCCCACGGCATCTGCCACGCTGCACCGAAATAATGGGTGATGAGCAGGATATACAGCTTCCGATTCAGCACAAGACCCAGCGCAATGCCCACCACAAGACCGGACACCGCATAGGTGCCAGCTTCGGCAGAGATCATGCGTTTCAGCTGTGCATCATCCATCCCGATGGCACGCAGGATACCATACTGCTTCATTCGTGCCGACACGCTCATGGAAATGCTGTTGACGATGTTCAGAATGGTGATTCCTGCAATCACGATGAGAAACGCATAGACCACCAGATGGAACGCCCAGTAGGTGCTTTGTATCATCCGATTTCCTTCGATTCGGTTGGAAAAAACAACCTGCTTGTTTAACGTGTCGCTCAGCAGGGTGTGTATTTGTGCAATGGCTGCGTCTGCTGTGGTATCTTTTAGTTGAATATCGATCACCGCATAGCGGTTTTGCCCGGTCAGCTGATGGAAGGTTTCTTCGGTGCAGATAACAATCGGGGAATCGGTACTGCTGAACGGGCTGTCGTTCAATACACCCACGACTGTGAGCTTTGCATCCTCCAGCTGAATGGTATCACCCACGGTCAGGGAGTTGCTTTTGTCGAATACCGTCAGCACAGGGTATGTGCCATCCTCCGGCTCCTGCGGAAGGGTTCCGCCAATCAGGTCTTTTTTCGCCCAGCCAAACTGTATCGTATCGTATGAAATCAGGTCGATGGACCCCTGTTTTCCCTGATATTCCGCCGGGAGCGGGCAATACATCCGCCCGAATGCGTGTTTGACTTCCGGCAGAGCTTCCAGCTGCTCCACCAGCACCGGGTCAAGGACATTTTGCCCGGATGTTTCAGCCACCGATAAGTCCGGTGTGTAGGGCTGCAACGGATTCAGCGCAAATCCAACCCATCGAAGCAAAACCGAAAAGCTCAAAAACAGGAGAATGCTTAACGCAAAGGAACCTGTCATCAGAAGCAAGTTCTTTTTGGACGAGATTGCATGGCTCACGCCCAAAGAGAGCTCTGCACGACTTCCAAACAACCGAGCATGACACGGAGAATCCGCTGCATTTTCCACCGCATTCCCAGTTGCTGCTGTGATCGGAGAAGCTTTTGCCGCCCGCCGTGCCGGAGAAGATGCCGCGAACCAAACCGTGATAAGTCCCAGCGCGGAACCACAGATGATACCGACCGGGCTGATGCCAAGCACTGGTAAAGAGCTGAACTCCTCGCCGATAAATCCACGCAGAAAGGAACACAATCCCCATGTGGAAACGATTCCCAGCACACATCCTGCTGGAACAGCAGTTTTACACCAGAAAAGAGCTTCCAGCCGGACAAGCATCCGAACCTGATTTTTTCCTGCCCCAAGACAACGCAGCATTCCATAATAGCTGGTACGCTGCGCTACATTGCTGTTGATGCTGCCTGTGATCATAAAAATTCCGGCAAGAACGACCATGCCAGCCAACACAGCCGCTACCGCATATAAGCCTACAATATAATCGTTGTTGCTGCTTGCGTTCAACGCCATCAGGTAAGTATTTTCGGAGATTTTTTCTTCTGAAATTCCGTACTTGTTTTCGATGTTCACAATGGACTGCCGCAAATTGGTATGTGGCTTGAACTGGATGAAATACTGTGTTTCAAAGGATTCTTCTACCTGTGCGGCAATCTGAGAAAATGTACTGCGGTTCATCACCAGCACAACAGCATCATACTGGTTCGCATCGGAGGTATCCTCATTGAAACCTGCGACAGTAAGCGAAATGGTCTTTCCATCCGGGAGCGTCAGCGGAATCGCTGTACCGACCGTAACATCCAGCCGATCCCGGATGTTTGCTGTCACGAGCACTTCGCCATCCGCCGGGGCAGTGCTGCACTGCATTCCCGGAAAGATTTGAAGGATCGCATCATCTGCTCCTACCAGTGCGGCACGTTTATCTCCGGCAAAGTAGTTTTCCGTAAGGGAAGCGTTGATGTCGCTATACGCCGAAAATGCAGCAACATCCTCCTGTGCGGCAAGCTTTGCGGCTGTTTCAGGGGAGATGTCCTTTACCATGATATGCCAGTTTCCGTTTTTGTTCAGCTGGTTTGAGGTTTCCATCCGAATCGCCATATCTGCCATACTGAACACCGCCGTAACCAGAAACACCGCAAGGACGATGCACAAAATCGTCATGCGGTTCTGCCGTCTGCGTACCTTGGCAGAAATCGGGATCAGGCTCAGATAGCTTTTCATTTCTGTGCTGCTCATTCCCGGCACCTCCCAAAATCGGTCAGGCAGCCGTCCGATACCTGCAACACCCGGTCTGCCGTCTGCGCAATGCTGCGGTTGTGGGTGATCATCAGGATGGTCTGCTCGTATTTCCGGGATGTTTCTTTTAGCAGGGCAATGACCTCGCTGGTGTTCTGGGTGTCCAGATTGCCGGTCGGCTCATCCGCCAAAATCAGTGAAGGGCGGGTCATCAGGGCGCGGCCAATGGCTACCCGTTGCTGCTGCCCACCGGAAAGCTGGCTTGGCAGATGCTTCCGACGGTCTTTCAGATTCAGCACGGTCAGCAGTTCTTCCAGATATGCCCTGTCCGGCTTTTGGTAGTCCAGCAGCACCGGGAACAGGATGTTCTGTTCTACGGTCAGTTCCGGGATGAGGTTGAATGCCTGAAAGATAAAACCGATATTGCGGCGGCGGAAGATCGTCAGCTCCCGGTCTTTCATGGCAAAAACATCCTTGCCATCAATCAGCACCTTGCCGGAAGTCGGCGTATCCAGTCCACCAATCAGGTTGAGCAGGGTGCTTTTGCCGGAGCCGGATTCGCCAACGACCGCCACATATTCGCCTTTCGGCACTGAAAAGCTAACATCTTTCAGCGCATGGACAGCGGTTTCTCCGCTGCCGTAGGTCTTGCAGAGATGGTTGACTTCTAATAGTTCCATAGTGTATCCCTCACTTTGCAGGTTCCTTCGATTCAGACGGATTATCTCTGTCTGTGCAGAAAAGGATAACACGTCAACCTTACTGCAAGCCTACACGCAGCCTACAATTTTGTAGGAATCGGAAAATTCAGAGTAAAGGTCGTGCCCTTTCCCAGCTCGCTGTCCACTTCAATGGTGCCGTGATGGGCTTCCACAACGGCTTTTGCCAGCGGCAGACCCAGCCCGATGCCCTGTGTATCCTGTGAAAAGCGGCTGCGATAAAACCGTTTGAAGATATGGTACAGATCTTCCGGGTGGATGCCGCTGCCGTTGTCGCGCACTTTGATCTGAACCATGGACGGCAGTGCATTCCACTCTACCTGAATCGTATCTCCGCTCTTTGTGTGGTCAAGGGCATTCTTTACAAGATTGTCCACAGCTTCCTGCATCCAGTCACGGTCGCACCAAAGTGTAACCGCCGCTGAGCCGGACAGAACAAGCTTTTTCTGTTCCTGCTTGGCACGATAGTGATACTGCCGCGCGATGTCCTGCACTATTTCAGCAACATTTTCGTTTTTCTTCTCCAAGACGACCGAACCGGCATCCAGCCGGGTGATTTTGAGCAGATTCTGCACCAGCGTTTCGATGCGGTCCAACTCCTGTTCGGACAGGTCTGCAAACTCTTTGACCTCCGACGGCGAAACAGCTTCGTCCTGAAGCAGACCGTTGTAGATATTCAACGCCGCCAGCGGTGTTTTGAGCTGGTGCGAAATATCTGCAATGGTATTTTTCAAAAAACGCTTCTCCTGTTGCTCGTTGTCTGCGTGTGCGCTCAGAACTGCCGCCAATGCATTAACGGAGTGAAACAGACGGTAAAATTCTCCCTCCCGGTCGCAGTCCAGTCGTGCATCCGGGTTGCCATCCAGACAGCTTTGGATTTGCTGGACTGCCTGTTCCAAAAGCGCGCTCTGCCTTTGGAAATAGCGAAAAAGCACGCCCCAGAGACAGCCGCCCAGAAGCAGAAAAACCAATAGTAACCCGAAAGAAAATACATGCGTCGTATGCCATACGATGCCCTGCGTGAGAGCCAATGCCACCGCCCAGACCGCCAGCACGGCTTGGAACAAAGTTCGGATCTCCCGGTTTGCGAATACTTTCATACGGCACCTTTACCCATTCCATTTATAGCCCATGCCGCGGACAGTCAGCAGCATCTGCGGTTTGCCGGGGTCGTCCTCTATCTTCATCCGCAGCCGCCGGATATACACTGTTAAGGCACTGCTGTCAATGTAATCCCCATCGCAGTCCCACAGTGCATCCAGAATTTGTTCCTTGGATAGCACGGCATTCGGATGCTGCATAAAGAAGCAGAGCAGCTTGTACTCTGCGCCGGTCAGTTCCAGTAAGATTCCGTTTTTGTATGCCTGCCCCTGCAACAGCCGGACGGTGATGCCGCCCGATTCCAGTACGGGTTCTCCTGCGCTGGACGCATTTGCACGGCGAAGCAGTGCATTGACCCGCGACAACAGGACACCCAGCTTGAACGGCTTGGTCAGGTAATCATCCCCGCCCAGTTCCAGTCCCATGATGATATTCATTTCCTCATCCGAAGCGGTCAGGAACAGAATCGGCACGTTGGATGTGCGCCGCACCTTCTGGCAGAAATCGAAGCCAGAGCCATCCGGCAGGGAAACATCCAGCACCAGCAGGTCATATTTTCTGTCTGACCACAGCACCTCGGCTTCTGCCAGCGTCCGGGCTGTATCCAGTGCAAAGCCCTGTTTCTTGAATGCAAAAGTCAGCCCACTGATCAGGCTCAGATCATCTTCCAAAAGGAACAGTTTTCTCATGATTCCCTCTCTTTTCTGCGTTTTGTGTGTCCTACAGGTTCAAAAGCATTATAAGTTTTTTCTGCGAACATTACAATGTGCGAAACGGAAATTGTTTCTTGCTGTGTGTTAAATATAAGTCCTACTATCACTGCTTTACTGCAATAAAATTTGCAAAACCATCTTGACG
>OBJG01000208.1_pt1 | contig 72487 bp, 54 predicted proteins | sample 1517941 | NCBI WGS metagenome assembly OBJG01 (sample SAMN04571712, study PRJEB22368) | human gut metagenome | biome: human gut; material: stool | host: Homo sapiens | place: Luxembourg | collected 2012-09-21
AGAATGTTGGGCTTCGCCCAAAGGTATTTCGCTCTCTGCGGAGAGCGACAAGGGCTTTGCCCTTGACCTACAAGCCTTTAAAAAGGCTTGACCTAAACTTTGAGTGTCTTAGGGGAAGTTTGTTTCAGCACCCACATTTATTACTACTTATTTAAGGAAGTGAAATGAATGATTCTCGATTATGTTGGCGTTAAGGAAATCAACGGTTCGCTTATCGTTCTCGATGATGTCGAAAACGCTTCTTATGAAGAAATGGTTGATATTCGTCTTGATGACGGCTCAATTCGCCACGGAAGAATAGTTCAGACTCAGGGTAAGCGTTGTGTCGTTCAGGTATTTGAAGGCACTAAGGGTATGTCACTCGACAATGCACGCACTCGTCTTAAAGGACACCCTATGGAGCTTGCTCTCTCACCTGAAATTATGGGTCGTGTCTTTAACGGCTCGGGTACTCCTATTGATGGTCTTGGCGATATCTATCCTACTCACAAGGCTAATATCAATGGTACTCCGATAAACCCTGTTTCAAGAATTTATCCACAAAACTATATAAATACTGGTATCTCTACAATAGATACTCTTATGACACTTATTCGTGGTCAGAAGCTACCGATTTTCTCTGGTTCAGGTATGAAACATAACGAACTTGCTGTTCAGATTGTTCGTCAGGCTCAGATTGCCGGTGCCGGTAATAAATTCGGTATCGTCTTTGCGGCTATGGGTGTTAAGAACGATGTTGCGGAATACTTCCGCAAGAGCTTTGACGAAAGCGGCGTTCTCGAAAGAGTTGTTATGTTCCTTAATCTCGCTAATGACCCAATTATTGAAAGAACTCTTACACCTCGTTGTGCCTTGACTGCGGCTGAATATCTTGCTTTTGAGCTTGATATGCACATTCTCGTAATTATGACTGATATGACCTCATATGCCGAGGCTTTGCGTGAATTCAGCTCATCTAAGGGCGAAATTCCAGGCAGAAAGGGTTATCCTGGTTACTTATATTCAGACCTTGCTTCTCTCTATGAAAGAGCAGGTATGATTAAAGGAAAGAATGGTTCTGTTACTCAGATTCCAATTCTTACTATGCCTAACGATGATATTACTCACCCTATCCCTGACCTTACAGGTTATATCACAGAGGGACAGATAGTTCTCGACCGTTCTCTCGAGGGTGCTGGTCTTTATCCACCTGTTTCGGTTCTTCCATCACTTTCTCGTCTTATGAAAGACGGTATCGGTGAAGGCTTTACAAGAGCCGACCACTCCGCACTTTCTAACCAGCTCTTTGCAGCTTATGCGAAAGTTATGGACGCTCGTTCGCTAGCCTCTGTTATCGGTGAGGAAGAGCTTTCCCCTATTGACAAGAAATATATCGAGTTTGGTAAGCTCTTTGAGGCTTATTTCGTAAATCAGGGCTACAACGAGAACAGAACTATCGAGCAGAGCCTTGACCTTGGCTGGAAGCTTCTCTCTACTCTTCCTCGTGAAGAGCTTGACCGTGTTGATGACGCTATTCTTGATAAATATTATATTGAGGATAAGGATTCTATCGTTTTTGAAACATTTGCCTCTTCTGAGAAAAAAGATGATGACAGTGATGATAACGATATTGCTTAATTTTTTGGGAGGTGACAGATATGGCAGTTCAGGCTGTACCTACAAAAGGAAACCTGATGGCAACAAAGAAATCTCTTGCACTTGCCAAAAACGGTTTTGAGCTTCTCGACAAAAAGCGTAATATCCTTATCAGAGAAATGATGATGCTTATCGACAAGGCTTCTGAAATTCAGGATAAAATCGACAGCACATATCATAAAGCTTATAAGGCTCTTGAGGTTGCTAATATTACCCTTGGCTTCTGTGATGAAATCTCGAAATCAGTTCCTGAGGAAACAAGCCTCAAGCTCTCCTACCGAAGCGTTATGGGTGTTGAGATTCCGATTGTAACAATAGATGAAAATTCTAATAACGGAATCTATTTCAGTATTTCCAATACGAACTCCTCTCTTGATGAAGCTTATCTACGCTTTCACGAGGTTAAGGAGCTTACTGCGGTTCTTGCCGAGGTAGAAAACAGTGTCTATCGACTTGCTGACGCTATTAAAAAGACGCAAAAGCGTGCCAACGCTCTCAAAAATGTTATGATTCCAAAATTTGAGGCAACAGTTAAGTTCATAACTGAGGCTCTCGAAGAAAAAGAGCGTGAGGAATTCTCAAGACTTAAAGTTATAAAAAGTCAAAAGGCAGCTAAGGCTAATACTTAATTGCAAAAACATAAGACAGGGGCGAATTTATATTCGTCCCTGAATTTTTTTGTCTGAAAATAAGTTTAAAGTATTAAGTGGCGAGCCACCACACACAAGACGCATAATCGGTTTTGCAAACAAAACCTTGACATCTGCAAGGGAGGTTTATTGCTATCGAAAGAAATCAAGGTGGAAGATATGTTAAGGGCTTCACCCTTAACACCCACCAAAGGCAGAGCCTTCGGAAACCGCAAGCTTTTGAAAAGGCTTGCGCAAAACCTTTAAGTGTCGGGATAAAATTTGTTAATTGACAATATAAAAACGCCTGACAGTGCGGAATTCTGTCAGGCATTTCTACTTGATTTTTAATAGCTTATTTAGTCCAAAATTACTTTTGGTTGTTCTCAGCTATATCGTCAACCAACTGCTGGATGTGAGCGATTTGCTCTTCATTAAGACCAGAAATCAAGAGATATTTCTTGTCGTCAAGGCCAAGAAGGTAATCTGTGCTTACTGAGAAGAAATCAGCAATCTTAACGAGCATTTCGATTGAAGGAAGAATATTATCATTCTCCCAGTTAGAGATGCTCTGCTTAGAAACAGACAAGCTTCTTGCAAGCTCTACTTGAGTAATATTTCTTGCGGACCTTAATTCACGAATTCTTACATTTAACATCAGTTTTCCCCATTTCACTAATTTTTTATAATAATATTACAGATAGCCAAAAATATAAAATATTTTAGCATATATAATATCATCAGTATAGAATTTATATTATGTATTTCAAAAATTAATCAGAGATGCAAGGCCTTGTGAACAAAACTGAATATCCTTGAAATAACATCTAATATACTTATTATTATATCAAATAATTCTGAATTTGCAATAGTAAATTGAAAATATTCAAAAATAGTTTACAATCAATAGCCAAAATTAGGTGATTGACAATAATTTTATGCTTTGATTTATACATAAAAATACATATTTTTAAAAACAAATTTAAGAATGAATTGTAAAAATCCATTATATTAAATTGACGAACTGTGCTAAATGTGTTATAATATAAAGTGGCTGAGCAAATTTAATAGTAAATTTGGTAAAAGGGGAATTATATGAGTGATACTATTAAAAAAAATAAATATAAATCCTTCAACTTTTCAGAGCACCCTATTTTGACTCTTGGGCTTATTTGCTTTTGTTTGGCACTCATATTCGGAACAGTACCGTTTTCAACTACTGGAATAATACTTCTACTTTGTATCGCATTTATAATTATAGTAGTAACATTTTGGCAAAGCAAAGACGATGAGAGCTTTAAAATAACCTCTATTAAAGCAATCAGCTATGTATCTATGCTATTTATAGCCTACTGTATAATGGCTATACAACAAAAATCTGGAGCTTTTCTATTTCTCTTTGCAGTATTTCTTGCAATAATCTATGGAATACATTGCTATATAAACAATGTACTTGATACTAGAAAAATTATCATAATACTTTTTATTCTTGCTTTTGCATTGAAACTTGCATATATCCTCTATACAACAGTTCATCAAAGACAGCATGATGTTGAAAAATTTGATATTAACGCAAGAGGTCATGCTGCATATATACTCTATATATTCAATAACTGGTCCTTGCCTGATATTGATGTAAGAGATTATTGGCAATTTTATCACCCACCTTTGCATCATCTTCTTGCTGCTATATGGTTGAAAATACAAAGTATTTTTGGAATAGCAACAGAGGCTTCTTATGAGGGCTTGCAATACCTTACGCTTTTCTATTCAAGTGTATCTATGTATCTTTCTTATAGAATTATGCAAGAGCTTAAACTGAGAAGAATGGGACTTATAATCTCTTTTGCAATAGTTGCCTTTCACCCTACTTTTATAATTCTTTCAGGAAGTGTTAATAACGATATTCTCTCATTAACATTTATGTTTGGAGCTATTCTTAATACCATAGTGTGGTATAGAGAACAGACTTTAAAGAATATAATGAAAATTGCTTTATGCGTTGGCTTAGGAATGTTTACAAAACTCTCTGTATGGATGGTTGCTCCTGCCATTGCGATTGTTTTTCTTATTGTATTAATCAAAAATAGAAAAAAATTCAAAAGCCTTATTGGACAGATGCTTGCATTTGGTGGCGTATGTATACCACTTGGACTTGGCTGGAGCATAAGAAATTATCTTATGCATAAAGTTCCTTTCACCTATGTACCTAAGCTTTCTGTGACTAATAGCCAGTATATTGGTTATTATAGCATTTTTGAAAGGCTTTTTGACTTCAATTTCAGCCAATTTGATAGCGTTTATACTCAATTTGTATTCTACTCTGGAAAGTATTTTGAATATAATCCTACAATAGCACTATTTAAAACAGCTATGTTTGATGAAATCATAAATGACACATACTACCCTGAAATAAAATTCAGTGGGGTTGTGCTCTTCTGGTCGGGCGTGGTTCTTGCATTACTTGGCGTTATTGCAATGGTCTACATACTTATTAATAAAAAAAGTATGAAGCCTATATTTAAGGTTTTCTTTGCATTACTTTTTGTTGTAATTTTAGGCTCTTACTATATTTTCTGCTTTGAGTTTCCGTTCACTTGTACGCAGAATGTACGATATGTTGTTCCACTTATAGTAACTGGCGCAATGTTTATTGGCTTATGGCTGACAAAAACTCTTGGCAAAAAAACTAAATCAGCAAAAGTATTCCGAATTGCAGTCTGTGCAATTACAGTTTGTTTCTGTATCTCATCTGCAATGACCTATACTTTAATTGGAATATAATTTAAAAGGAATGAAATAAGATGGAAAAGGTAGTAATAATTGGTGCAGGTCCTGCGGGCTTAACAGCAGGCTTGGAATTATTATCAGATGGAAATAAAAACTATGATGTAGTTATTCTTGAGGAATCTAATACTATTGGCGGAATTTCTCGAACCGTTTATCACAATGGTAACAGAATGGATATAGGTGGACATCGTTTTTTCTCAAAGAGCGATGAAGTTATGAATCGTTGGAAAGAACTTATGCCACTTCAAGGTAAAAAATCCTATGATGATAAAGTTCTTAATCGTGAAAGCCCAGTATATGAAAATGGTCCTGACCCAGAAAATGAGGACAGGGTTATGCTTGTTCGTCATAGAGTTTCAAGAATTTACTATAAAAAGCATTTCTTTGATTATCCAATTTCTATGAAACCTCAAACAATTAAAAATATGGGACTTGGCACAACTTTTGTTGCAGGTTGCAGCTATATGAAGTCTGCTGTTGCTAAGAAAAAGGAAACTTCGCTTGAGAATTTCTATATAAATCGCTTTGGCAAAAAGCTTTATTCTATGTTCTTTGAAGGCTACACTGAAAAACTTTGGGGCAGGCACCCTAAAGAAATCGCTGCTGACTGGGGTTCCCAGCGTGTTAAAGGTCTTTCTATAAAAACACTCCTCAAAGATATGTTCTCTAAGGCTTTTGGTAAAAAGGATAACAAAAATGTTGAAACCTCACTTATTGAGCAATTCTGGTATCCTAAGTTCGGTCCTGGTCAACTTTGGGAAATTGCTGCTAAAGAATTTGAAAAACTTGGCGGAAAAATCCTTATGAATACCTCTGTTAAAGAAATTAATCTTGAAAATGGTTCAATTAAATCTGTTAAATGCGAAACTTCAAATGGTTTAACTGAAATCAATGGCGATATTTTTATCTCCTCAATGCCTCTCAAGGACTTAGTAGCTGGCATTAAAGGTCAAACTATACCTCAAAATATTGCTAATATTGCAAGTGGTCTGCCCTATCGTGATTTCGTAACAGTAGGTTTGCTTGTACCAAAGCTTGCTCTAAAGAACGAAACTGAAATCAAGACTATGGGCAACATTGTTCCTGACTGCTGGATTTATGTTCAAGACACAAATGTTAAGCTTGGCAGGATACAGATATTCAATAACTGGTCGCCTTATATGGTAAAAGATGTTGAGCATACTGTTTGGATTGGTCTGGAATATTTCTGCACTGAAGGTGACAATTTCTGGAATATGAATGATAATGAGTGTATCGACTTTGCAGCCAAAGAACTTGAAAAGATGGGAATTATTTCAAGTGGAGATGTTCTTGATTCACACAGAGAACGCGTTAAAAAAGCTTATCCTGCATATTTTGATACTTATTCACAAATAGATGAGCTTATTGCATATATAAATACTATTCCAAATTTATATTGTGTTGGAAGAAATGGTCAACATCGTTATAACAATATGGACCATTCAATGCTTACAGCTATTCGTGCAGTTGAACATATTAAATCTGGTAACACAGACAAATCTGAAATATGGAAAGTAAATACCGAGAAAACTTATCACGAGGGCAAAGAACAGTCAACAAACCAAAGTGAAAAGGCATAGTATTTAGATTAATAAATAAATTTTTGATAAAAATTATAGAGTATATTTGATATTTCCTGAAATCTGCAGGAGTTTATCAAATATGCTCTTTTTTAGGCTCTATAATAAAAGTTGTGGTAGAAAAAGAGCCTACAAGTAAAAAAGTAGAGCATATTTTAACCAAAATCCGTTAAAATAAAATTGCTTAGAAACCTGAAACGGAGGACAAAATATGCTCTATAGATATTTTACAGAAAAACTCTTAGGATGACTTTTTAAAAATCATTGCTTGCAAAGACAGAAAGTCCGCTAAAGAGGCTCTGTCAGATTGGATTACCTCGGCATTTGATTGTAGTGCCAAAGTGGCACAAAATTAATTGACAAAAATATCTAATTCATTTTTCCGTACCAATCACCAATAGCTTTATTGAAAGTTGTAGCAACAAAATCAAGGTTCTTAATAAAAAAATGCTTACAACTACAGAAATTTCAAGTTCTTTCACAACCTCATTTTACATATGTTTTCCAACAAACATATCAATTCTACAATAAAACAAGCGACTGTTTAATTCTCTGCCACTTGTAATTACACTTTATTCTATTTTTCGGGTCACCCCAACTATATTTACATTGAGCCGTATTTTTCCACTATATTTTAGAATTATCTGTGTTCTCTTTGATGTGAAAAAATATATGTATTATTATTTTAATCTAAGTTTAACAAGGATTCCCTTTACTGATACTACATTATTCAAGCAAAGCCTTTATACTGCGATTGACCATTATATCAGTGAAAAAATTATGATAAATCAAAGACTTCAGGAGAAAATATCGACTATTTCGTAAATTCTGCAACTGATATTTATGTAAATCAGATTTCTATACCTTTCTTCTCAGTAGTTGCAAATTACATATACAAGGCTCAACCATTGGTGAATGGCTTGATAATTGGTTTGAGCATAGCTACACTGATTATCGCTGCTATAATTTTCCTTACCAATAAATATAGACACAGAAGATTTCGTTACCTTTGCTATGGTCTTATCGGAGCTGGTATTACAACGGCAGTTATTCCCTGCTTTGTATTGCTCTCAGGAAAAATTCTTCAAATCAATATAAATACCCGTTCATTATACAATCTGTTTGTAAGTTATTTTAACGGATTATTTGCAAGCTTCTGGATTTATGTTGTGATTATTTTAGTTTTAGCTATGCTCACCTTGTTCTTATATATGAAATATTACAAGAGAGCTGTTTCAGAACATTCTAATTAAAGATTTTGGATAAAAAAGTCCTTGGATTTGATTCCGAGGACTTTTTATTATACATTATTTACTTTTAATTATTAATCTTTTTTAGATAAATCTATGCTTCTTACCTTATCTCTAACCTTTAAGACAAAGCCTGGTGAAACAGATAGTTCATCTATTCCCATTCTAAGAAAAGTTTCTGTAAGTGTTGTATCGGCGGCAAGCTCTCCGCAAATGCCTATCCAAACACCATTTTTATGAGCATTCTGGGCGGACATTTCAATCAATCTGAGAATCGCCTCATGGTGTGTATCACAAAAGCTTTCTATCTTGGAATTTTGTCTATCGCAAGCTAATGTATACTGTGTTAGGTCATTAGTTCCAACACTGAAAAAGTCTACCATTGGTGCAAGTCTATCACTGATTATTGCAGCGGCAGGTGTTTCAATCATAATTCCCAGCTCTACATCTTCGGAATATGCAATACCATCTGCACTAAGCTCCGTTTTTACAATATCGCAGATTTCTTTTATTTGTATAAGCTCTGAAACAGATGTAATCATCGGAAACATTATTCCAAGCTTGCCATAAGCTGATGCTCTATACAAAGCCCTTAGCTGTGTTTTGAATATTTCAGGTCTTGTAAGGCAAATTCTGATTGCTCTATATCCAAGAGCTGGATTCTGTTCCTTATCAAGCTCAAAATAATCAACCTGCTTATCCGCGCCTATATCAAGAGTTCTTATTATAACCTTTTTATTGCCCATTGATTCAAGAACCTTTTTATAAGCATTGAATTGTTCTTCCTCTGTCGGATAGCTACTGTTTTCGAGATAGAGAAATTCACTTCTGAAAAGTCCTATACCGCCCGCATCATTTTCTAAAACAGATTTTACATCATCTACTCCGCCTATGTTTGCATAAATATTGATTTTTGTACCGTCAAGAGTTATGTTTTCCTTACCTTTAAGGTCGAGCAAGAGCTTCTTCTTTTGAATATCCTCTGCTTGTTTCTTTTCAAGTCTTTCGAGAGTTTCATTATCAGGGTCAACGAAAATCTCACCTGTATAACCATCAACTATTGCTGTTATGCCATTTTTGATTTTATTCAAGAATGCTTCTCCTACACCTATTACAGCAGGAATATTCATATTTCTGGCGAGAATTGCTGTGTGAGAATTTGATGAACCATATGCTGTTACAAAGGCATAAACCTTATCCTTATCAAGCAAAATAGTTTCACTTGGCGAAAGGTCATCAGCACAAACTATCATCTTGTCGCTCATTGCATTTTCACTTTCTGCGTCCATAGATAGATTTCTGATTATTCTATTTGAAATATCCTTTACATCAGCCGCTCTCGCCTGCATATATGAATCGTCCATAGACGCAAACATTTCAGAAAAATTTTCGGCTGTTACCGAAACAGCATATTCTGCATTTACATGCTTGCTTTCAATCATATCTGAAATTGAGTCATTATAATCGTCATCTTCAAGCATCATCATATGAATTTCAAATATCTGAGCGTTAGCCTCTCCGACATCTTTCAATGCTTTTTCGTAAATTTCCTGAAGCTGAGCTATTGATTTTTCTTTTGCTGCCTGAACTCTCGCTTTTTCTGCATCTATATCTTCTATATGAAGCTTAGTTATAGCAATTTGCTGACGGCTGAATATAGAAATCTTACCTATTGCGATTGCACCATAAACACCTTTACCTGTATATATCCTCATTATTTTCACCTCTTATAAAAATTGCCGCCGTATATGAGCCATACGGCGGCAAACTAATCTAATTTTTAAAATTATTCGCCGAAACCGCTTTCAAAAAGCTCAACTGCCTTATCAAGAGCTGCCTGTTCGTTCTCGCCGTCTGCGGTAATCTCTACCTGAGTACCGCATTTAATTCCTGCTGCCATAATCTGCATAACTGCTGTTGCCTTTGCTTTTTTATCAGCAGTATTTAGCATCACTATACAGCCTGGGAACTTTTTCATCTCCGCAACTAACATTCCTGCTGGACGCATATGAATTCCTTGTACATTTTTTACTTCCACTGTCTTTGATACCATAGTTAAAATCTCCTTTTTATTTAAATTTATTTTTTAGCTATTAAAATGTTTTTAAACTATTTTAATTTTTAATTTTTTTCTTGAACAATGCAAGTAAAAGCATTCCAACAACTGAACCTATTACAAGTGAAAGCAAGTACATTGGCCAGTTACCTATAACTGCTATTACGAATATACCGCCATGAGGTGCCATAAGTGTGCAGCCAAATGCCATTGACAAAGCACCTGCAACGCCTGCTCCTATCATACAAGCTGGAATAACTCTCAGTGGGTCTGCTGCTGCATAAGGAATAGCACCCTCTGTAACAAAGCTAAGTCCCATAATGTAGTTGACTGGACCATTTTTTCTTTCCTCTTCTGTCCATCTGTTCTTGAAGAATGTTGTTGAAAGAGCGATTGCAAGAGGAGGAACCATTCCGCCAATCATAACTGCTGCCATTATATCATAGCTGCCAGAGGCAATAGCCGCTGTACCGAAAACATAAGCTGCTTTGTTGAATGGGCCACCCATATCAATAGACATCATAGCACCAAGTATGCAGCCAAGGAGAATTTTACTTGAGCTTCCCATACTATTAAGGAGGTTTGAAATGCTTGTGTTAATCATTCCCATAAATGGGTTGACTGCACACATTATAACTGCGATAATTCCTAAGCCAACAAGTGGATAAATCAAAACTGGCTTAATACCATTGAGAGCCTTTGGCAATTTATCGCAAAGCTTTTCAACGCCGAGCATAAGATAGCCACCTGCAAAACCTGCAAGTAATGCTCCGAGGAAGCCTGATGGAACATCTCCACCAACCGCAGCAAAGGTTGAACCTTTTGTTGCAAGATAACCACCTACAAGTCCTACTAAGAAGCCAGGTCTATCTGCAATACTCTTGCCGATATAACCAGCAAGAACTGGAATCATAAAGTTAAATGCAAAGTCACCGATTGTCTTGAAGAATTTTGCAGCAGCTGTATATGTTCCGAAATCACCTGTTTGTGGAGCACCTGCTATTGTATCAATAAGGAAAGCAATTGCAATGAAGATACCGCCTGCAATAGTAAATGGAAGCATATTTGAAACACCGTTCATAAGATGCTTATACAGCTTTCTGCCAAAGCTTTCATTACCACTTGAGGCACTTTCTGCTGCTGCACCTGAATGATGATATATAGGAGCATCTCCAGAAACTATTCTGTTTATAAGCTTCTCTGGAATCTTTATTCCGTCTGAAACCTGTGTTGAAATAACTTTTTTTCCATCAAATCTTGCCATTTCAACATTCTTATCGGCTGCAACAATAATACCATCGCAATTTTCGATTTCTTCTTTTGTGAGAATATTCTTTGCACCGCCAGAACCGTTTGTTTCAACCTTGATTGTTATACCAAGCTTTTTGCCGGCTTTTTCGAGTGCTTCTGCCGCCATATAAGTATGTGCTATTCCTGTCGGACAGGCTGTTACTGCAAGAACTCTATATCCTGTCTTACTTTCTGCAACAGCTTCCTTTGGCTCATCAGGATATTTTTCCTTTTCCATATCGTCAATGATTTTAAGGAACTCGTCCTTATTCTTTGCTGCGATAAGCTTTGCTCGGAAATCCTCGTCCATAAGGATTGTCATAAGTCTGGAAAGAACCTCAAGATGTACATCTCCATCATTTGGAGCAGCAATCATAAACAAAAGATTTGAAGGCTCTTCGTCAAGTGCTTCATAATCAACACCACTTGGAACAGTCATGGCGGCAAGTGATGGAGCTTTTACTGCTGTACTCTTTGCGTGTGGAATTGCTATTCCCTCTCCAACCGCAGTAGAACTCATTTGCTCTCGTGCTAAGATTCCTTTCTTGTATTCTGCTTTGTCGGCAATCTTTCCACTCTTTACTTGTAAATCTACAAGCATATCAATAGCTTCTGACTTAGTTTTTGGTGTGCCGTTCAACATAATGCTTTCTTTGCTAAGCAAATCAACAATACGCATAAGTTTTTCCCCCTGTTACTAATTTTTTATTTTCGTTAGATTTATCAATCTAATAGAGCCTTATTTTAAGCAAGCTGGCTAAGAAGCTTAAAAATTTCTTCTTTTTTTGCAAGTCCATCTGAAAAGGCTGTTGCACCACCCGATGCTGTACCAAGCTTTAGTGCATATTCATAATCACCTTTTTCACTGCCTGCTAAAAATCCTGCGACCATTGAATCGCCTGAGCCTGTGGAATTTTTGACTTTTCCCTCACATACCCCACAGATATGTGTTTTGTCATTTTCATCAAGAAGTACCGCTCCATCACTTGCCATAGAAACAAGAACATTTACCGCTCCCATCTCCTTTAGCTTTCTTGCATACTCTATAATTTCATCTGTACTTTTAAGCTCAACGCCGAACATTTCGCCAAGCTCGAAATTATTGGGTTTAATAAGAAATGGCTTATATTTAAGTACATTCATCAATAGGTCCTTTGTAGCATCTACAACTGCCCTTACATTCTTTTCTTTCAGATAATCAAGAATCTTTTCATATATATCTGACGGTAACGAAGATGGAATGCTTCCTGCAAGAACTATTGTATCTCCACTCTGAATTTCATCAAGCTTTCTGAAAAGCTCATCTATCTTTTCTTTAGAAATCTCAGGGCCTTGAGCATTAAGCTCTGTTTCTCTGCTTGACTTTATCTTAACATTTATTCTTGAAAATCCTTTATCAAGATGTACGAAGTCGGTTTCGATTCCTGCTGATGAAACACCTTCTTCAATAGCTTTTCCAGTAAATCCCGCAACAAATCCAAATGCTTTAGATTTTATGCCAAGCTCTGAAAGAACCATTGAAACATTGATACCTTTTCCACCAAAGTATATCTCTTCATTTTTTGTGCGATTAACCCTTCCGAGTTCAATCTCACCCGTATGAACGATATAGTCGATAGCCGGATTAAAAGTAACGGTATAAATCATTTACAAAACCTCCTTAACTGATGTATATTCTGTATATTTCTTATCCAACAATTTATCTGTAATTATTGTTGCCCGATTAAGGGGAATAAATGTAGCAGATGTTATTTTATCAAACTTTGAATGGTCTGAAAGAACATAAGCTTTTCGACTTCCATCTATTGCGGCTGTCTTGACTCTCGCTTCTCTTACATCGGGTGTAGAAAAGCCTGCTGAAACCGAAATTCCATTTGCACCTATAAAGCACTTTGTGAAATTATAGGATTTTAAGGTCATAACACATTCAGCTCCTATAATAGCTTCTGTTACAAATTTAACCTCTCCGCCAGGAATATAAACTTTAAAGCCTCTTTGTGCAAGTTTTTTTGCGTGAGTAAATCCGTTTGTTACAAAGCTCACATCTTTTTGAGGAATGAAGTCTATCATTTTTTCGGTTGTTGTTCCAGCATCTATATATACAAAATCGCCATATTCAATCAGTGAGGCGGCATATTTTGCAATGGCAATTTTTTCTTCTGTAAAAAGAGCCAGCTTTTCTTCTACATTATGCTCTATAAAACTGAAATTATCATCAAGTACCATTGCTCCGCCATGAACCTTAACAATCTTTCCCATATCTGCAAGAGAGTTTATATCTCGCCTTACTGTTGATATTGAGGCATCAAGCATTTCACAAAGCTGCGAAAGTTTAACTGCTTTTTGTTCGTTTATGATTTCAAGTATAATAGCCATTCTTTCTTCTGCAAGCATTTTGAATTTTCCCCTTACTGAGATTGTTTTGAAATGTTTTGAAATGTTTTGACTTGTTCTGATATTATAATAGCATATTTACAACGGATTTCAAGTGTTTTCGTTCAAAATCTTTCATATAATATCACTTTCGTATGTTTGAACAGTATTTGTTATATTTTATTGTGCAAACTCACTATATGCAAATTCAAAAAGCGTCAAATTCGTTCAAAATTTGACGCTTTTTATATGAAATCAGGATAAATAATCTAAAATTCGAGTTATTCTAAGAACAAAAATAAAAGGAGTATCCGTTTTGACAGTTATATAGGCAATCCTACTAAATTTCCGAAACTTGAGAAAAATTAACATAAAAATTGGTTCTGTACTATAAGCAAGACATAGTACAGAACCATACTCCATAAGATTAATGAAATGCGATAATGCTTATTCATTAGTGTTTAATCATAATAGTAAATAATATAAGACCTGTAAACAGTATAGAATAACCAAGAATTAAGGCTATATAATTCCAGTTGGATAATGCAATATAACCCACCCCTTTTATTTTGTCAACTAAACTGATTTTTTCTCTTAAATAATAATCATGAATCAGGTCCGAAACTCTCATTCTTCTAAGAGCAGCTTTCTTAAGCAACACTCTGGCCCTCGCAAAGTTTTTTTCTGTACCATTACCTGTTAAATAACACTCAGCCAAGCTTAAAATGGATTTATAGTTTCCCAACTCATACGCTTTATTTAAGTATTCAAACATCTTTTCGTCATTGGGTTCTACACCTAAGCCTTTAGAATAGCAATCAGCTAAAATCATACAAACCTCGGAATTGTTCTCCTGAACTTTCAAATAGTAATTAAATGCAGTGGTGTAATTTTGTTTTACACCAAGTCCCTTGAAGTAGAAATCGCCTAATTTTCTTGCTGCATTGGTAAATCCATTCTTAAATGATTCTTCGTACCACTCTGCCGCAAGGGAATAATTACATTCGCAACCATATCCCTTTTCATAACAATAAGCTAACTGATACTGTCCGTATGCTGAATTTCTGTATGCAGATTCTGTATAAAGCACAAAAGCTTTTTTATCTAAAACTTCTTCAGAGTATGAATCATAGGCTTGGTTTGTATAATCTTCGCCATAGTAATAAAGATAATCATCAGCAAGATTATTAACTGAGGATAAGTGTTTCAAAAACAATTCATTATAGGAATTGCGTATTCTTTCGTATCTTTTGTTAGCTTCCATCCTATACTTATATTTTTTCTTAGAAACACCCTTACTATATATATCATCAATTTCTTGAAGCTCAAGCAAAATTGACTCTTGCTGATTTTCTGTATTTTCTTCTGCCGGAACAACAATATAAGTAACCCCCTCAAACTTAAATTGTTCAATTTTTTTCGCTAAAATTTCGGACTTTTTGACATCAAATATATCATCATTCAACTGATAAAGTTCTACATCGCTGCCTTTTCCTGAAGTGCTAAACGCTTTATAAATTGTACCAAAGCAAGTGTCAGCTTTCAGTTTCAAAACACGGTATTTGCCGTTAATTATAGTTCCTTCTTCAAGTTCGTTAATTTTCATTATTTTCCACTCCTCATATAACATTGTAAAAATCTTACACAACAGCTATTTAAAAAAATCATATTTTCAGTTCAGATGGTAAATAAAATATGTTTTATTCGAGTATGCTCTTAATTTCATTACTCAACAAGATTTCATTGTGTGCTATTTTATTTCGTATGTTTCTGCAAAGTCTTAGCAACTCCTTATCGACAGGTGACATTACCACCTTATTTTTATTTGTAATAAGAAGCAAGGCACTAAGCTCCAACTCATATGGCTCGTTTACAATTTCATCAATTGAATTTTTTATAGGCAAAGCCTTTTTAATTTCATTATTATATTTTTTAATTAACATTTGTCTTTTCTGTTCAAGGACAGGAAAAATTATTTTCACTTGAGAGATAATTATATCACTTTTTATTTCCATATCGGACTTGGTTTTAATATCTCCAACAGAAAAACTGTTTCCACATACTTTTTTGTATATAAAGGGCGGATTTTCCAACAAAGCAAGCCCCTCTAAAACTAATTTACCGCATAACTCAATATTGTTTCCACCGAAATTAAATGCAAGCTCGGAAATATACTGCTTTAAAAGATAAGAACAATTGATTTCCGAAGTATTCATTATACAGAACATATGTCGGTCGAAATCGTTCGGCGTAATATCAATTGTTGCCAAACATTCCGATTTGCTTTCAAAGCTGAAATTACCTGAGCACTCAAGTATGAAAACTGCTCTTTTACCGTCTTTATTATGAGTTTTTGAAAGATTGTTATATATATTGACAAATTCAATCCACTTACTTGCATCATCCTTAGTAGAAATATCTTCTACCCAAACAAACATATTATTCAGTGTTATGTCTTTTGCATCAGCAAAGAACTCAGCATAAGACTGGCCTGGCCAGAAGTTCGCCTGAGTTTCAGACGAACAAAGGTTTTCCAGTATTAATTTTCCAGGAGCTATACCGCTTTTGTTGCGAATTAAATGAATTGATTTTATAGCTGTAATATCACCGAGTTCTATTTTCAGCTTTGTGTATAGTGTGTTCTTCCAAGGAAATTTTGATTTACAAAATAAGAGAATATTCATTTCGTTAGAAAGGTATTCTTTTAATAAATTGAAATGCTGAACCGCCGAGATAATCCTGTTCCACCATAAATCACTTAAAACCATATCTATACTCCTTACTCATCATCAGTTTTATTCATACGTTCAATGAGCTTTTCCTCAATTTCCTGTTTGGAACCAAGCAAATCTCTAAAGCTTTTTGTTCTAAATAAATAATATTCGCCAAACTTTTTGAGTATATTAAGGTCGCAAAGTTCTTCAAGGATAGTTTCTATCTGTTCTGTGTTGAAATGCTTGAGATTATCCACTCCAAGAGTGGAAGAAAGCTTCATAATATCCTCTGAAGAATATCCGTTGCTTCTTTCTTCCGCAACAAACAAATGAGCAAGCAGAAGAGCTATAATGTAGTATTCATTATCAAAAGTAAGAGTAATTTCAAATTTATTTTTAATTTCCTCAACAAAGCTTTTATCAGACAGAATTTTTCCTATATGACTTTCTGTAATGTGATAAGCGGGTGTGTTTGACTCGTTATATCCAACATAATTTTTTCTCATTGATTCAATCAATTTGGCGCAATACAGCTGAATAAGTCCAGGAAAATAATTTGTTGTTGATAGGATATGATTAATCAGAATCTCGTCATCAAATGTGAAACCTAAATAGCCGAGAGGTTTAGTGAGCAGTTCCTTGCCGTTCTCGTAATCGAAGGGCTTGACATTTATTGATGAAAAATGTGTTATAACAGAATTTTTGCCTAAAGCTACATTTCTATTGAACTTCACAACATTATGCAATCCTGCAAGTACAAATTTGAATTTTCCATTTAATGACTGTTGAATATCCTTGAGAAAAACAAGAGGGCGATAATTAACATTTTTACAGTCATCAATAAAAGTATCTGCTTCATCAAACATAATGAGTAAATACGAGATTGAATTATTTATAATGCTTTTCTTGATTTCCGAGGTGAGTTTTTCCCAATCATCAGTTTCTTCACTTTCGGGGATAATACCATTAGACACAAGCTCCTTGGAAACTTTATAAGCTGCTTTTTCGATATCAAGCCCTAAAATATCTATAAAAATGGCAATCCTTCCAGCTTCTCTGTCATCCGTTTCCTCTCTGGCTTTTTTAAGCAGAGCAGACTTTCCGAGTTGAGGTCCGCCAAATACGAGATTTTCTCCTGTTGCCGACTCAATTGAGAGCAGTTCATCACGGCGACCTACAAACATTTCAGGAGGGATTGTATGAGACGAATTTGACACATAGGGCTGCAAGTACGAAAACGGCATTGAAATAGCCATAAGAGTTCTGTTGTTTTCACTGCTGATATAGTGGTTCGCAATATACATTATAGATACTCTGTCTATAAACAAATATGTTGACTTCAAAGGCGTCTGTTTTATAAGTTTTGCAATATTTCTCCTCTCTGACGAACTGAAAGCATGGTCAAGGAGAATAATTTTATTGCCATATATTCCGTCAAGCTCTATGTACTTATCAATAAGTCGTTTGCTGTCCATATATCCGTAAAGACATACAACATAAAAACCTGTATCATACGACTGGGAGCTGAAAGCAGGGATCGGATGTGAATACAGCTTTGTTCCATAGTTTGAGGACTTGTCCTTCACAAGATACATTTCGTGCTTGTTATCAGTGCTTTCATCAGTCACTTCAATATTTTCCCAACCAAGAAGGTTAAGCAAGATACCTATTTTTTCGGGATTTGATTTACTTCCGTTATCAAGCCAGTTGTTAATAAGCATTTCTCCGCCCTTAAGGTCTTCTGCCGAAAGATTACTTTTGTATATTATTTTTTTGAGATTATATTCGCTTGAGTGAACAAGATTATAATTTCCCTCAAACTCTGCCCAAAATTCATTAAGACATTCTTCTACATCAATCGGTGCTTTTGCTCCACTGTCAAAATCTCCTTTTGAAATACGGCTCATCCAATCCTCAGCTACCGTAAAGAATTGTTTATCAATAAATCCTGTTATTGTATCGACAATATCCTGTTCCAGCTTTTCTTCATCTGCAAGCTTTGAAAGCTGAATAAGAAGTGTTTTTCCATAATTAACAGCATCGTTATGTATTTTTTTAGAAGAATTATCAACAAATCTTGCGAAAAAGCCATAGTTTTTTGTCGAGTTACAGTACTGGTACCAATACTGGGCTGTTTCTTCGATATTGTTCATAAATTCGTCTGAAACCTGTATTTGACCACGGCTTATTGCCATACACACATCACTGTTAAAAGTATCAAGGCGAACTTTGAGCTGTTTCTTTGCCTGCTCTTCAAACTCCTCGGCATTGACAGGGAGTTGCCATTCATCTGCTCTGCCCTGATAGGATAAATATTCGGAAATAAGTCTTGCTGTACCGTAATCGTGATTTTTTTCCTCACGCATATAGATTTTTTTAGCGTGGCTTACAAATGTATCACCCGTAGATTCGATATGGTTTCTGATTCTCTGCATAATGTTAAAATCAGGAAGATCACTAAAGGTCGAAGAAACATCAGGCATAAATTCATCGGTAAGCATAACATTTTCTGATCTAAGGAAATCGCAAAAGAAATACTTTTTCTTGCTTCCGTCCCACGAACCATCAAGTCGGCTTATAAGCTCTGTGGCAAGGTCACTTAATATGCAGCAGCCAAATTCGGTCTGACTGTCTGCGTCAAGAGATAGCTCGCTACATTCCTGAATAACACTGTATAAAAGCGGAATGAGTTCATTTTTAGTTTTTTGATATTTATTGAAATTTTCATCTTGGCGATTTTGTCCTCCGCTTTCACAAAGTTCAACCCAGTTACATACAACTTTTAAACAGTTATTGAGCGGAGAACACAAATTATTACGAAAACTGCCCATCAAATCAGAAGTCTTTCTTTCACACACACTTTTATCTTCCCCGGCAAGCCTCCAAGCCTCATCAATTACAGCATTAATTTTTTCTGACTGTATATTACCAGCGGAAATTGTCGTTCCAGTTCTGATAAAGTCATTGCAGAATTCATCTTTCAGCAATTCAAACTCCTGATAGTTGTCATTTACAACACACGACATCATTCTTTCGAGGAGTCTACCCTTTTTAAAAAGAATTATCTTTGTCAGTTTAAATCTCAACTGGCTTTTTGGCTCGTGAAATAGTCTTGAAAAATATCTTTCATACAAATTTGATGCTTCGTCAAGAATAGCACTATGTCTGTTCTCATAGGCTTCAATATTTGCAGTTCTGTAATCTGCATAATAATCAATACTCTTTCCTGTACTTATTCTGAAATCATCAATTATTTCAAGTACCCTTTTTAATGAAGGCAAAACATCCAAACTGCTGTCATAAAAATATTCCAAACCCGAAAAATACTCATCATCAGAGGTATAGTAAAACGAACCTCGCATATATGCGGCTACAAAACAAAACTTACTAAGCTCTGCTACATATGAATTTTCTGTTGCAAATCTTGTTGAAATATCGGTCAGAGAATAATTCAATGTTTCCATCGGATTACCCGTAGCAATACTCATTTCAGTGTATAACGAAGTAAAATTGCTATTTAATAAAGAAGCTGCCTTGAGGTATGTAAGTGAAAGTGGAATTCTGTTGGTACCCTTAATATTAATTGCATAGTCTACTACATCTTTTTCAGTTAAATTAAGTGCATTCCAGCCTGAAGGATCGACATACTCACACGGCTGCAAAATTCTTCATCAGTATCTTCATCAGCATCAATAAGCTCCTCATCAATAGTTCTGATTTCTTCTTTTTGCTCAACTGACTCTAAGGGACTATATTCTGTAAGCAGATTTTTGGCATTCTCGTTATCTGAATCAAATTTCAATATATTTGCAAGCACTTGCTCAGCTGTTCCGTTATCACCAGTTTTATAAAGGCAAACCGCTATGCGATAAAGAATTACGGTGTAGTATAATTTTTTAAAGCTTGGGTTTATTCTGATTCGGGTATTTGAATAATACTGTTGCTCCCAATTTCGATACTCGTTTTTTGCTTCCTCATACAATACTGGATCATCAGACTGGGTTGCCTTGTTAAATAACAAATCGGCTCTTCTGTCGATATAATGCATTCTTGTTGCATATGGCAATGACGGATCTTCAAGTATTCTGTCAAGGCAAGCCTTACTTTCTTCAGCATTTCCAAGCTTGGTGAATAAATCAAACAGGATTGGATTGTTTTTTAACCCATACTTTTCCAGACGGTTTTTATTATCTTGATAAATTTTATATGCTTTTTCAAGATAGTCTGCAGTACCTTCTTGGTTGGAAATAGCCATACAACATTTGACAGCTTCCGAAAATGCCTCATCTAAATTTTCACCTTCTTCGATAGCTTTTTCGAAGAACTTAAGTGAATCGTAAAACCTGGTTTCATTTGAGGAATCTGCATTAATCTGCCTTCCTTTTTGTATGTTACTAGCTCTTTCAAAATAATCTATTTTATTTGACTCAGTGTTTTTTGTATGCTGTATTTCTGTTTTATTTACATATGAAGCAATATTACATACGCGACCGTTCATTATTTCAAATTTGACTGTAAATGAAGTGTTTTTGGCTTTCAAATCAGAGATGTAAAGCGTTTTGAGCTTCGCAAGAAGCTTCTTATCTGTAATATCAGAATAAGAAAATTTATATGATTTTTCTTCAGTTTCGATAGTACCTGTTTCTGTACTCCAAGATAGCTTTGTAATTTCTCCGATTATAAATGCATCAGAAATTTTCTCGTCATCACTATATATTTTTACATTTCTTTCTTCTTTATTGATAGAAATTATAGCTTTTGAAATCTCATCATATGGCATAATATTTTTAAGAGTGGCTATTATTTCTGTCTTGTTAATGTTTGCGGAAAAACTCATTCCGTTTATTCTGTATATGTATTTTAAAAGTTCAGACATCTGCTCATCATTTATGATTAAGGCATTTCTATTAATGGCACTTATTACGCCACCGACATCATTAAGCTTAAAGAGCGTATCTGCAATAATTGTATAAATCTGATCGCTAAGATCAGGATTATTATTTTTTGAAAGACTGACAGAAGCATAAGCCGCAGCCATTTTCAAGTCGCCTTCTATATAAAGAGCAATCGCAGCATAGTCATAGCAACCACCTTTAATATATAAATCAGAATCATAAACGCTGCATCTTGACGACATATAAGCTAACAGCTTATATGCACTCGGAGAAAAATCAGCGTTGCCTTCATCAATAATATTTCTCATATTACCTAAAACATTCTGGCATTTATATATATTATTGTCTTTGATAGCAGACATAAAACTGCTGAACTTTCCATTTAATCTTTTCCTCTCATATTTTTGAAGCTCATGAAAAACCTGATTGATAAGTGAATCAGGAATTTGCCTATTTGAAACTGTTTTAAAAAAATTCAGCTTATGCTTATAAACCGGTACATCTATTGTATTTTCTTTTTTTAAAATATCAGCTCTTAAGTTATAGGATACATCACTCTCAGATGAAACAAGTATCTTAACGGTTCTAACATCCTCATAGGTCACAATAACCTCACTTTGACCATCGGAAATTGCTACACACTCCTCATCCTTGTCTTTAATAATTCCTTCATAATTCAAACCATCTTTAAGAGTTATCTGCACATTATCCCCTATTGAACTTGAATACAGTCTTTTGGCTATTAGGTTCATTCTAAAATCTCCTTTCTATTTTTCATATACTAATATTTTTTGATTTTTTAATAAGAAAATAACAGAATATACACGCTTAAATAAATTAAAAAATTTGTCATAATTTGACAGTTTTTATAATAATATTATAAACCACAATCTCTATATATTCAATAGATAAAAGCAAAATAATTCATTTTTTCGAACTTTTATCATAGTAATTTATAAATTTTTTGATATTTTATTTCAAAAAAATAAAAAACAAGGAAAATATCGAAGTATTATCCTTGCTTTAGAATTATTTATTTACAATATCCGAAAAATATCTAACCAAATTATATGTTGCCTTTGCTGTCTTGCAGTATAAAAACCACTTTATATCGGCGGTTATTTCATCTGAATGTTCTATTTTAATCATATCACCCTCATTAAGTCTGACAAAAGGTCCCTGTTGTGCCATATTGTTGTTAATTATAGCATATGAAAAATGAAAGCCCAGTTCGGTGTGAATCAAAAAAGCAAAGTCCAACACTGTAGCTCCGGCATCTATATATCTTGCATTACCATTCTCGTCAAACACTTTAATTTTCTTCTTATATGTATCTCTTGGGTCAATTTCATTTACTTCCGTGAATGAAAGCTGTTTATCATTATCAACTATATTTCCAAGGCGATAACGCATATAATCCTTTTCAGTTTTTAAAAAGACTCTGTAATAGTTTTTCATTTTATCGCATATAAGCATAAACGGCGATTCACTGCCATGTGCTTTACGGCAATCACAGATACAAATATCCCTATCAATAAGCTTTTCACTGTAATATTCAAAAAAAATATCCCACAAGCTTGTTGACGGGTTATTGTCCATCACCTTGTTATCAATTACAATAGTAACATGATAGAGAACCACTTTATCTTTAACCAGATATTTATCCATATCATTACATATGTTTCCCACATTGTCGCTGACTTTTCTAAAAATACTTTCCATATATGGTTTTTCAATAATAAAGCTTTTCATATACTTAGAATAAGATAAAAGATTATCAGACAGGTTCCCACACTCTGGACTAAACAAATTCCTCAGATAACTCAAAGTTTTTTTAGCTTGGAATGAATTTGCTCTTAATATTCTGTTGTATGCAGTGGTAATTTTTTCATATAACTCACGGTGTTCTATTTTAAAACAAAGCTCCTCAAGCTCATTAGCAAGATTAAATGCCTTTTCTTTAACAACCATAGGTATAAGTATTTCTCTTGTATCTCGTGCTTTTTTTATCCGCTTTTCTTCGCTCATAACATCAATCGTATATAAATTATCAATTCTGTCTGCAATCTTTATAAATAAGCTTTCTTCGCTGATATTCTTGATAAGTCTAATATCGGAAAGCCTGTCAAATTCTTCTTTTGAAAGTCCCTCAAGTCCTTTCATATGTCTGTTAACCTGCGTAACAGCATCTACGAGATTAGCTATATTGCTACCAAACATAGTTGAAAGTTTCTCAACAGATACATTACAGTCTTCTACTGTATCATGCAAAAGACCTGCAATAACTACCTCAGAACCAAATCCCCATTCTGCGAGTAATTTTGCAACTCTCAATGTATGCATAAAATACGGTTCACCTGAAACCCTTGTTTGTCCATTATGCTTTTCCACAGCAAAATTATACGCTTTTTTGACATTTGCTTTGCTAACAACTGTATGATTATTATAAAGCAAAGCAATAACATCTTCAATTGATATTGCAGTTTCATACATACAGCTCACCTCAGCTTTCAAAATCATCATCAATTAAGTCAGAAGCCTTAAGCATATGGTACCATTCATCGTCATCCTTGTTTGAAATCTTACTGTATCTGAAAATATTGCGTTCAAGATTATCTTTTATGTATCTTTCAAGATTAGCCTTAATGATAATCATTTTCTGCAATTCGGTTATTTTGTTTTTCAGTCCGTCTTCATCGAGATAGAGAGAACGGAATAAATTTATAAGCTCCTCTGCTTCATTTTCTGCTTTAAACTTTGGCAAATCAAGAAGAAGATTGTGATGTATTTCTTCTTCAGAAAGTCTTATAGGATTTCTCGAAATACCTATATACTGTACAACAGGCATTGGCTCGCGTCCCTTGGAAATAGAATTGATGGTTCCGATTCCGCCAATGTAACATAATTTATTGCTAGGGGGACAGTGAAAAATAATCAGCGTCTTATCTTTATCACCGTGTGTCAGTGAAATAAACACATGCTTATTGTTAAGCTCGAAAGTACCACTGTACGCATTCATATAGTAATGTTCCTTGATATAGTCAAAAATATTTATATCTTCAGGCAAATTATCAAGACCATTTTTAACCTCATCAGCCTTTTCTACGCTTTTAAGTCCAAGAATAGCTATACAACCGCAACCGTTTTGTGATATATTACTGTCAAAGATTTTCAAAACACCGTAAACCAATGATTCCGATGGAGAATTGTCATCTCTGCCCTTATAATTGCTTGTATCAAAATAGTAAGTATAGAATGAGCTTTTAAACTTATTGCTGTTATCCAAATTCTTTTCTGAGGCTTTAACATCTGCGGAATCTGGAATTTCAATCAAATTTGATTCTGTCATAACAAAATCATCTACCGAAATGCCATATTCCAGTTTAATCTTGACAAGGAACTCAACAGGCGGTACTTTTTTGCCGTTAACATATTCAGAAACAGTTGACTCTGATACTCCAGTTATATTAGCAAGCATTTTTTGGGTTATGCTCTTTTTCTTAATCAATGCCGATAAATTTTTAGAGGTATTTTCCAACAGAAACGCTGTTAAATCTTTATTATTCATATTTTTTCTATACATTCTTTTAACCCCTTTCATTTTTCACTATTATACTACTGATTTCAACAAATTTCAATAAGATTTTTTAAAAATAATTTATAAAATTGAACAAGGGATTTGAATTTTAGAATTTAAGTGCAAGTACAACCTTAAACAAAAATAATCTCATGAGATTTTCATAGATTTTCTTATAATACTTTTTGGCTGTTTCTATTATGCTATAACCAGATATTCCATATTTATAAAAGTAACTTACCAATAAGTGGTATTATTAAATATTACAGCAAACCCAATTGCTATCAACTTGATTATATTCCAATACCGAAATACAGTACTGAAGGTAATGCCTCAGGTATTATGCAACTGTTGCGTTTGAGACTGGAATAACTACACCCGACTTTTCGATAATATGACAAATAATCTTTCTGCTATCGGCTTCACCTTGTACAGCATAGAGATTGGCTTCATGTTCCATTTACATAACTCCCAACTCAAATATTTTAAAGTAGTTCCATAAGATAAAGTTCTTGTGTTAAAAACAATCGTGTGTCCATCAAGTTGCAATGTATTAGTTTCAAGCACCGAATTTCCAGAAGAAGAAATATAAAATGCACCAACATTTGATTTTGAATCATTGCTAAGTCTAAATGTTGGTAAGTATATGCTGGTGCATATATAGAATCTCTATCGTTTTCTGATTTTAATTCTAATATTTCTTTTTCATAATTACTTATATATCTGTAACTTCTTGGCATAAAAATTCCCTCCTGATATATATTCTACATCAAAAGGGTTCTTTTTTCTATTGTTCATTTTTTACAGACTTGTTCATAACTATTCCTGTTGTTTTTAAAACTAAATAAAATCGCAAATTGCAATAGCAAGTTGCGAGCGAAATCTTTTTGCAATTCTTTTAAACTATCTGTATTAAATAACACAGAATTTATATTAAGAATATTTTCAATAGGCTGATATGAAGCTACTGCATTTGATGTCATCTCATTAGGTGATATTACATAAATCTTAGATCTATTTACGGAATCTGTTTCGCCCAACAGTCTATAAACTTCGCTGATATTTGTATCAAATTTATGGAACGCTTTTCGCTTAATTTTTACTCTCTCAGATAAGTAAATTTCATTCGCTGATGTAGTTTTATGCAAAATTATCTCTTTATATTTTCTTATAAACCTTTCGATTTCTTTTGTTTCAGTTATAGGTTTATAGTATTGTGCTTTATCATCATCGGAAAGTTTAGAAACAGAAAAACGCTCCTACCGAGTACCAGTCGGTAAAAGTGGAAACCATTACAACGGGTGCAGTGGTACATATAAAATGCAAAAATATTGTATCATACCAAAGCTAACCGTACCAGTGTTACAAAAATGGAAAATGTGCATCAGTGAAAAATTTAGCCGTTACAACACAACAAAATATATATGCTCAATTATGCTGTAAAGATGAAATATATTCCAACAAACACACTGGGAAATTATATTTGTGGTACTAATAAGCCTCTAAGAGATTTAAGGATTCAAAAGAGAAATGTTGAATTTTCACAGCTTGCTGGTATCAAAACAATACGCATACATGATTTCAGACATTCTCACGCTTCACTTTTAGCGAACGAGGGAATTAACATTCAAGAAGTTGCCAGAAGGCTTGGTCATTCTGATGTTGAAATGACTTGGAATACATATTCACATTTGTATCCTCGTGAGGAGGAAAGAGCTGTCGCTGTACTTGATGAAATTATATTGAAGCTTGAATAATTCGGGGATTTTTCGGGGATAAACAAAAATAAATCCGCATAAACAGCTTGCTTATGCGGATTTATCATATCTTGGTGGAGATGACGGGAATTGAACCCGTGTCCGAAAAACGCTTACAACGGCTTTCTTCGAGCGTAGTCATTGTTTTAAAATTCCCTCAGCTAATCGCCCAAAGACAGGCTATCAACCTCGGTATCCTTAAAGTCATGACAAGGTACAAGGCACTCCCCTGTTCACGTTCACCACTAATCGACGCCTATTAAAGACCGTGGTACTTCTATAATAGACGGTCGTGCTTAATTAAGCAGCGACAGCAACAGTTTTATTGTTGTCAATTATTGTTTAAGTTGCGGATTTTATAGCGGTTCCGCACCGCTGCTCGCTTACCGGAGCTTACATTCCCCGTCGAAACCTTTACATCCCCATATATAAAGAGGAATCAGCCTCTTGAACGCTCCTTAATGGCTCTTTGCATATCACGCTTTGCATCTCGGGCAGCCATATCTTCACGCTTATCGTAAAGCTTTTTACCCTTACAAAGACCTAGCTGAACTTTAACCTTAGAACCTTTAAAGTATAACGAAAGTGGAATCAGCGAATATCCATCTTGCTTAACCGTACCGAAAAGACACATAATCTCACGCTTGTGCATAAGCAATCTACGAACTCTCATAGGGTCACGATTAAAGATGTTTCCCTGCTCATATGGACTTATGTGCATACCTTTTATATACAGCTCTCCATCGTCAATGCTACACCACGAATCTTTTAAATTCACTCTGCCATTGCGAATGGACTTAACCTCTGTACCGCAAAGCTCTATGCCAGCCTCCATACTTTCTATCACAAAATAATCATGGAAGGCTTTTTTATTTTGTGCTATTGTTTTTGTGTTTTCCTTAGGCACGAAAAAGCCCTCCTCTACTTATTTTGAAATTAAATTTCCTTGCGTCCTTCTAAGGACTTTGTAAGTGTAACCTCATCGGCATATTCTATATCTCCGCCGACAGGAACACCATACGCAAGGCGTGTGACTTTTACACCAAATGGCTTTAAAAGCTTAGAAATATACATTGCAGTTGCTTCACCCTCAACAGTAGGGTTAGTTGCCATAATTACTTCTTTGATTTCATCTGTTTTGAATCTTGCAAGAAGCTCCTTAATGCGAATCATATCGGCTGTAACACCATTTAAAGGCGAAAGTGAGCCATGAAGAACATGATATAAAGCATTATATTCATGTGTACGCTCAAGAGCCATAACATCACGAGGGTCTTCTACTACACATACGAGCGACCTATCACGACAAGGGTCACTGCATATGGAACAAACATCTTTATCAGTAAGATTACAGCAAATACTGCAATATTTTATCTTGGAGTGTGCCTCCATTATTGCATCAGAAAATTTCTGTGCTTCTGCTTCCGGCATACGCAAAATATGATATGCAAGCCTGAGTGCTGTTTTATGCCCTATTCCAGGCAAACGCTCAAACTGCTCTATAAGTTTTGCCAGCGGAGCTACACTATATTCAGCCATAATTAAAATAATCCTGGAACATTAAGACCATCAGAAATCTTATCCATAGTCTGTGACTTATCAGTCTGAGCCTTTCTGATAGCTTCATTAACAGCTGCGATTACGAGGTCGCTGAGCATATCAATATCTTCTGGGTCAACAACATCTTTCTGAATCTCAAGCTTCTGAATTTCAAGCTTACCAGTAATTGTAGCAGTTACTGCTCCGCCACCTGCTGTTGCAGAATATTCCTTCTGCTCGAGTTTCTGATTAGCAACATCCATTTCAGCCTGCATCTTTTGTGCCTGACGAGCGAGCTGTTGAATGTTAGCTGCTCCAGCATTTCCGTATCCCTTTGGCATTCTTGCTTTCATATTAATTTTCCTCCGAATTATTATTTATTTCTATTGGTATTCCTGATGCTTTTGCATCGGAAGCGAATTTTAAAAGTGGGTCATCTTGTTTAACTTCATCTGGATAGGAGTATCTTCCAAGACTATAATCATTTCCAGTAATTTTTTTGATTGAATTACGCATTTTTTCTCGTTGTTCAGGCTTGCGTAAAATTTCAAAGCATATATCATTTGTCGAATCAACAAGAACATATTTCCCGCTTATATAAGCCTTACTGCCATCAAATGATGCACCAATAATCTTTGAATATTGCTTTATATCATCTATAACCTCAGGCCATTCTTTCATTGGTACGGCTTCACTTCTGAGCTTTTCCATATCTGGTGGACGCTTAATCGGTGGTGTTCTTGTCTGAGAATGAGTTCTGCTGACAGATACTTGCTGAACTACTGGCGGATTAGCTCTGAGCCTTTCTACCTCTTTAGTAAGTTCATCAATACGCTTTGCAACATCTTCACTTATCTCTGGCTTAGAAATTTCTGAACACAGCTTAACTGCGGTCATTTCCATTTCTATTCTGCGATTAACTCCCCTCATCATACGCTCATATGCTTTTTGTAGAGTATCTATCGCTGAAATAATTTCGTTAAGTGACATTGCAAGAGCCTGTTCACTTGTCTGGGCAAATTCCTCGTCTGTCATAACAACAAAAGGTCTTGCATCTTTTACTGTTTTAATCAGCATCATCGCTCTTAGCTGAGAACAAAGTTCATCGCAAAGTCGAGCCATATCTTTAGAATCTGTGTGTAGCTTATCAATTATCGCAAGAGCCTCTGCGGAATCTCTTTTGCGAATTGATTCAACAAGCTTAAAAAGGTATTCCCTATCTGCCAAGCCTGCGGTATCACGAACTGTCTGTTCGTCAATGTGTCGGCTTCTTCCCATACATTGGTCGAGCAAGGAAACTGCATCTCTCATACCGCCATCAGCAATCGAGGCAATAAGCAAAGCCGCTGAACGCTCAATCTCTGCATTTTCCTGACCGCAAATATATTCAAGTCTATCTGCGATAGCCTGTGGCGAGATTCTATGAAAATCAAAACGCTGACAACGAGAAAGTATGGTTGCTGGAAGCTTATGAACCTCAGTCGTTGCCAAAATAAAAACAACATGAGGAGGAGGTTCTTCAAGCGTTTTTAAGAGAGCATTAAAAGCTCCTGGAGAAAGCATATGAACCTCGTCAATGATATATACACGATATTTTACACCAGCAGGGGTAAAATTTGCTTCTTCTCGAAGCATACGAATATCATCAACACCATTATTACTTGCAGCATCAATTTCTACAACATCGAGAATTGAGCCATCATCAAGACCTCTACAAGCAGCACATTTTCCACAAGGGTCGCCATCTTGCAAATCAAGACAGTTGACAGCCTTAGCAAGAATTTTTGCACAAGAAGTTTTTCCTGTACCTCTCGAACCTGTAAAGAGATATGCGTGAGCTATTCTGTCGGCTTTAAGTTCATTTTTCAGTGTAACAGTAACCTGTGGCTGACCTGAAACCTCTGAGAAGGTTTTCGGGCGATATTTTCTATAAAGCACACGATACATTAAGCTCACCTTCCTTTTGGCTCAAAAAAACAAGACAGCCGAGGAAGTCGGTCATATGCTCTTTGGTATACTGACGAACAGATTAACTGTATCGCATGTTACAACCGCTTAATGCTGCTCGGTTCCCCGCCTGACATGGTTCACGGTGCTTCATCGTACAGCACCTATCCGCCAGCATATCAAAAAGCACATTCTGTCTTGTTATACCGATATTCTTCGGCAGTAGTGTTATTATACAATATATTTTCACAAAATGCAAGCCTTTTTTGAAAAAATTTATTATTGAAAAGGCTCGAGTGAATTTTTTATCTATCTTAGAGGGTAATCTATCAGCTAATCGGTATTAAAAATGGGTTCAGTAAAATACTGAGCCCATTTTACGACAAGTTTATTTAGATTTTTTACTACAAATAGAATAACCAATAGCTACTATTTCATGTATTATCAATGGAAGTACAGAACATATTGCTGTTATAATCCATTCGTTGCCTGTAAGATTTGCTGTTGAAAAAACGGCTCTGACAGCAGGAACTTCAATAACTAAAAATTGAAGTCCGATACCAACTACAAATGCAAGTGCCATCATCCAGTTTTTATTGCTGAAAATATGAATAAATGATTTCTTGACATTACTCATACCTATCATATGGAAAAGCTCGCAGAATGCAAGGGTTGTAAATGCCATTGTCTGTGCCTGATGAAGTATATCTGCATTACCTTCATAAAGTGCCTTTATATCTCCAAGAGAGAATACACCATTTAGCCAGCCTGCCGCAAAATACGAGATAAGAACTGCTACTGTTATTACAACGCCAAAACCTGCTGTAAGCTTAACTCCGCCATCGGCAAAGATACCCTTTTTCGGGTCTCTTGGTTTTTCATCAAGAACATCATGTGCTTTGGGGTCCATACCCAAAGCAATCGCTGGCAAACTATCTGTGATAAGGTTTACCCACAAAAGATGAATAGCAATAAGTGGTGCTGGCAAGCCAAGACATATAATAAAGAACATAGCAAGAACTTCGGCAATATTACTTGAAATTAGGAATATAATTGTCTTTTTGATATTTGCAAAGATACCTCTTCCCTCTTCAACAGCCTTTTCGATAGATGCGAAGTTATCATCAGTAAGAACCATATCAGCTGCACCTTTGGCAACATCTGTACCAGTAATTCCCATTGCTATGCCAATATCAGCAGCTTTAAGGCTTGGTGCATCATTAACGCCATCACCTGTCATAGCACAGATATTTCCGTTCGCCTTAAATGCTTTAACAATCTGAACCTTATTTTCAGGCGAAACTCTTGCAAAAACTCTTACGCTCTTACAGCATTCTTTGAGTTCGTCTTCGCTCATTGCGTCAACCTCTGCACCTGTTCGGCACTGTTCCTTTGTTTCGCAAATTCCAAGATTTTTAGCTATTGCAAAGGCTGTATCCTTATGGTCGCCTGTAATCATAACAGTTGCAATACCTGCTCGCTTAAATTTCTCAACTGCGCCCTTTGCCTCAGGTCTTTCAGGGTCTATCATTGCTACCAAGCCGACAAAAATCAAATCGTCCTCGATTGGTTTATCTGTTATACGATATGCAAGAGCAAGAACTCTAAGAGCCTTATCGCTGAAATAGCTATTTGTACTGTAAATCTTCTTTATATCATCATCTGTAATACTTCTAACCTTACCATTTTCAAGGATTTTGGTTGTATGCTTTAAGATAGAATCTAAAGCACCCTTTGTATAACCGATATTCTTTCCATTATCATTGTGGACAGTGGTCATCATTTTTCTGTCACTATCAAATGGAAGTTCATCTATTCTTGGCGACATTGTTTCAAGGTCTTTTTTACGAAGACTAAGCTCATTTGCAAAATTGACAAGTGCAATTTCTGTTGGGTCACCATATAAGCCGTCATCAACAGTAGCATTAGAGCAAAGGCTCATACCTTTTGCAAGAAATCTAAATTCATTACTTTTCTGAGCTTTAAAATCAGAGCTAACTACAACCTGACCATTGCAATATGCCTCAACAACAGTCATTTTATTTTGAGTAAGTGTGCCTGTTTTATCTGAACATACTACTGAAACAGCACCAAGCGTTTCAACAGAAGGCAGTTTTCTTACAATCGTATTTGCCTTAACCATCTTCTGTACACCAATAGCAAGAACTATTGTTACAACTGCTGGCAAGCCCTCTGGTATAGCCGCAACAGCAAGTGAAATTGATGAGAGAATAGCCTCTATATAAGCTTCAATATTCGTACCCTTGCCATCAACAAAAACCCATACAAGGTCAACAGCAAGCACAAGGAGAACTATTATAAGTGTTATTATTCCAAGTCCTTTAGAAAGCTTTGCAAGAACCTTTTGCAGAGGTGTAAGTTCTTCCTGCTCATTATCAAGAGCAGATGCAATCTTACCTATTTCGGTTTCCATTCCACAACCACTTACAATGCCCATTCCTCTGCCATATGTTACAGGTGTTGACATATAAACCATATTAACTCTGTCTGCAACACCAACAGGTTCACTAAATATAATGTCTGCGTTCTTTTCGACCTGCATAGATTCGCCTGTAAGGCTTGATTCATTTACTTTAAGGTTAGCTGATTCTATAAGTCTTAAATCTGCACCTATTGTATCGCCTTCCTCAAGCACAACAATATCGCCAAGAACAAGCTCACTTGATTTAACTTTCTGACGCTTACCATCACGAATTACAGTAGATTCGGGGCTTGACATCTTCTTCAAAGCGTCAAGTGAAGATTGTGCTTTTAATTCCTGAACTGTTCCAATAATTGCATTTATTATAATAACCGCAAGGATAATTATAACATCAGGCCAATCGCCCACTTCTAAAAAATTAAAAGCATTACCCGCTTTCAGCCAATTAACCGTTTCATATGTTGATACACCTATTGTGACAGCTATTGCGGCAAAAAGTACATAAATCATAGGGTCATTAAGCTGTGAAAGGAAAACTAAAAAACAAGGCTTCTTTTTCTTTTCTTTGAGTTTGTTTTCTCCAAAAAGCTCTAAGCGTCTTTTGGCTTCTTTTTCGGTCAAACCATTTTTCAAGTCTGTTTCATACTCATTTGCGAGTTTGAGAGTCGAAAAAGTTTCTACATTTTGCTGTTTTTTCATAACTTATTATTTCTCCTTAATATATAAAATTTAAAAATTTCCTCAATAACCCAAATCAGTTTATATTTTCCCTAAGACAATTAAAAGTTTTGCTCAAGCTTTTTCAAAAGCTTGCAGTTTCCAAAGGCAGAACCTTTGGTCGCTCTCCGCAGAGAGCGAAATATCTTTGGGCGAAGCCCAACATTCTTTACTCCTAAGCGGCAGATTTTATCCGCCGCATTTTCTTACATCAGCAACATTAGTCAATAAAGGCGGACTTTGTCCGCCTTTAGAAGGCAAAGAATGTTAAGGGCTTCGCCCTTAAAACCCACCAAAGGCTCTGCCTTTGGAATCTGTGAGCCTTTGAAAAGGCTCAAGCGAAACTTTTAAGTGTCTTGGGGAAGTGCATTAGCATAATAATGGATAATAAAAAAGACTCAACACATAGCCTCATTTAGAGTTATGTGTGAGTCTGGTAATTTAAAGCAAGCCAGGTCTTTTATAAAGAGCCATGAGTGTTGACTTACTACGCACATTAAGTACGCTTACTACTCCCTCACAAGGGATTCCTAATATTTATATTTTATCATATGAAATATTAGCTGTCAATAAGATATTTTTATCAAAATAAATTTTTAAGCTTAAAATACTCCTTTTCTTTCAAGGAATCTTGCAATTTTTTTACCCTTTGGCATCTGAAGAACATCTTCCTTCTGTATAGCCTTAAAAATAAACAGACAGAATATATATACTATTATAGCAACTATAACTGCAAGAATAGTAGCAATCTTTCCACTCATAAAATAATCAAAAAGATGATATGATACAAAAGCTCCGACACCACATACAAGTGATGCAAGAAGTGGCTTTACGAGTATCGACATAAAGTTTGGAACGATTTTGGTATGCCTACAAAGGAAAAATACTCCAACAACAGATATAAACAAATAGCATACAAATGTTCCAATAGGCGCACCCTGAATATTTATCTCAGGAATACCAACGAGAACATAGTTAGTAATAATCTTAACGGCAACGCCGATAGCCATAAGCTTAACCGGTAAATCAACTCTTCCAACAGCCTGAAGCATACTGCATATAGGTGTTGCTGTTCCAACAAAGATAATAGCTATGCCCATTGTGGTTAAAACCTTAGAAGCAATTTCTACTTCGTTAGATACATTAGGGCTGCTATAAATCAAACCAAGTATAGGCTCAGAAAGAACCGAAAGTCCGATACCTGATGGAATGGTAACAACCAAGGTTATTCTTAAAACTGCCTCAAGACTTTGTTTCAGCTTTGCTTTATCTTTACTTGCCCAAGCCGCAGTTACCGATGGTAAGGCACTTGAACCAAATACCTGTGTAAGTGCTGTTATGAGCATAGTTAAAGTTGAGCTATATCCATAGCAACCGAAAAGATAGGTATGTGTTGTGCCTGCATAATATACACTATCTGGTAAAAGCGTTCCATAAACATTAAGCAATGCTTCTGGATTGGTCTGCATAATATCATAGATTCGGCTTTGTACGATAGATGTATCTATAACATCTGTGATACTTAACAAAATTGCACCCATACCAACAGGAATAGCTGTTCTAACAAGTATTTTTATTGTTTCTCTGTCTGAGCGAGGTCTTGGAGAATTTGCAAGATCTTCTTGAGTGATTCCATCGCCGTTCTTTCTATAACGGATATAAAGGAATACAAAGCCCATAATTCCACCAAGAGATATTCCTGTAATTGCCGCACCTACTGCAATAGGCATAATATAATCCGTTGCCTGCTCAAGACTTGAGCATTTCATTCCAAGAACATAGCCTGTTGTTTCATATTGATTTGTACCAAACTTAATTGTGAGATATGCCATAGTAAGTCCAACAAAGAGTTTGAAGGTTGCTTCTATAATCTCCGAAATTGCTGTCGGAACCATATTTCGCATACCCTCAAAGTAACCTCTGTATATTGACATCAGGCAACCGAAAAGAACTGTTGGTGCAAGAGCCAATATTGCAAAAATGGCATTTGGTGTCTTAATAAGATTAACATAAATAAAGCTTCCGCCTATCATTAAAAGAAAACACACACAGCCTGTAACTATAAATATAGGAACAGAAACTCTATGTATTTTCTTTACATCTTTATATCTGCCGTTTGCAACACTTTCTGAAACCATTCTTGAAATAGCAATAGGGAATCCAGCAGTAGCAAGCATAAAAAGCGGATTATATAGTGCATATGCAGCATTAAAAAGACCAGTGCCAACACCACCAAACATATTCGCAAGTATGATTTTATAAACCATTCCAAATGTCTTAACAATAATCATACTTGCTGCAAGAATAAAAGCTCCTTGTAAAAATGATTGGCTTTTTATTTCTTTTGGTATACTCTTTTTTCTAAGCACTCATTAACCTCCCTACAGTATAGCGTAATTTCCGACAAACTCATAAAATCAGATTTTTACGCAAATAATACTGCAAATATGAGGGGCGAACTAAGTTCGCCCGTCAAAATACTAACTTAGATTAACATAAGATTTAAAAAGCTTAAGCAAAATCTTTAATCTATTAAGCTTATGTTAAATTATTTCAATCAACACAATTTTTAAATTTGCAATATTATTCTTCAGTAGAAGCTTCAACTGTATTTTTTTCTGTTTTCTTTGGTTCTTCTACTTCATCAGGCTGTAGCATATCCTCTGAATTTCTAAGCCTTTCGCCACATTTCCCACAGAAAATTGCATCTTTAGAATTCACTGTACTGCAATTAGGGCATTTTACTCTGTTTTTTGTTTCTGCAATAAGTTTATTTACAGAATCAAGCTGTCCCTTGAGGTCTGAAATCTTTTCAACAAGCTCTGCTATTGCTTTATCATAACACTTGTCACTTGTCTTTGCTTCATAGACTACTCGTCCAAGAATTTCACACTTCTTAGAAATTTCACTGCTAAGCTCTGCGGCTGAAATAGTAAGCTTAGAAATATCAACAAATTTTTCTGCCTTCTTGCCAACAAAACCTGCAGCAGTCTTTGCATTATAGATTGCATCTTCAAGTATTCCCATAAACAGACACTCCTTTTCGATTCTAAGTATATTTTAGAGTATAGCACAAACTATCTGTATCTTCAATAGTTTTTTAGCTAATATTCAAACGAACTGCCACCTATAAATTCTCTCAAAAGAGAGTGTTTCGGCACAAGTTCTTGGTCTATTGAAGAGAATTGCTCCAAAGCTGAAATCATTCTTTCGGCATAGCTGTAATTCTCACCATTTCTATCAACCTCGGAAAGTATTTTAATTGCCTCATCTTTCAAAATACATACCTCATATGGGTGAAATGTATTCAAAGTGTAATCACTCATATACTTAAATGGACGAATATATTTTCTCTCGCCGAGGCAGACATTATCCCACATAGATATAGTTTCCTCACCATCAGAGCCTCTGAACGCTGTATCTCTCACAAGTCTTCTAAGAAAGCGTATATCCTCCGCTCTCAAAATCTTCTTTTCAGTATTTTTGATACCCTGTTTTACACTTATATAAATCTTCTTAATAGCCTCTGCATTTATTCCCTCTGTAAATATCGGATTAAGTGCATGAATTCCTTCAATTATTATAAAGCTATCCTTTTCAACTTTAAGCTCTGTAAAAACAGAGTCTCTCTCTCCCTTTGCAAAGCTATACTTAGGCAGCATACAACTGCCGTTTGTAAGTATACTTTTTATGCAAGATTTTATATATGGAATGTCTAATGCCTCAAGAGCCTCATAATCATACTCACCATTCGGAAGCTTCGGAATATTTTTCTTTCCCGTATAGAAATTATCAAGAGAAATTATATGGGTATTTCTTCCAGCACTTTCAAACTTTGATTTAAGTAGCTTGGCTGTTGTAGTTTTCCCACTTGATGACGGACCTGTAAGCATTATAATATTACACTGCTTTTCAAGCTCCATAATGCTTTCAGCAATATTATCCAAGTCGCTGTGAAACTGTTCCTCTACTGTATCTATAAAGCCTTTAGCCTCGTTTTCGGCATAGTAATTTATTACAGGAAGATTATAAGAATATCTTCTGTATGTATTATTTAAGGTTACCATAGAAAGTCTTAATCTGCTCCTTTCGTCTTAGCATTTCATCAAAACCGTTAATATATTCATATGGATATTTATAATTAAATATTCGTTCAAGGTGATTTACTCCTGGCTCACGAAGCTTAGAAACTCCACCTGCCCCACACGCAAGAATTGTATGAGTTTCGTCCATAACATATACATTATATAAGCCATCAAAACCATCTTTAGACCAACCTACATTTTCGAGATTACCCTCCATTCTGCTCTGACGATACAGATAATACGGGTGATAACCAAATTGTGGAAGCTTTTCCTCACAATATTTCATCATAATAGCTGCCGGTGGCTCTGCACCCGTCTTAACCAATGCTCCGCCAAGCGTAAGGAAAGATGAACGCTTCATAGCAAGAGTATGAACAGTTATGCTTGCAGGTGAAAGGTCACACAAGGTATCAAGAGTATATTTAAAGGTTTCCGGAGTATCTTTTGGCAGTCCAGTTATTAAATCCATATTTATATGCTTAAAACCAATTTCTTCCGCAAGCTTATATGCCTCTAAGGTCTGTGTGGCGGTATGTCGTCTGCCAATAGCCTCAAGAACCTCATCATTCAAAGTCTGTGGATTTATGCTTATTCTATCACAGCCACCATCAAGAATTGCTTCAAGCTTTTCACGAGTTATAGTATCTGGTCTGCCTGCCTCTATCGTAAATTCTCGGCATTTTTTCATATCAAAAGAGGCATTTATTGCAGTAATAAGCTTTGTAAGCTGTTCAGCAGAAAAAGTTGTTGGAGTTCCTCCTCCTATATATACAGTTTCAAGTCTGAGATTAAGTTCTTTGGCTATTTCAGCTGTATATTTTATTTCCTGACATAACAAATCAAGATATGGCTCAACAAGCTTTTTCGCTTTTTCTATCGACTGAGAAACAAATGAACAATAAGAGCATCTTGTCGGACAGAACGGCACTGATATATAAAGGCTGAATGAATCAGGCTTTGAAAGTTCAAGAATTTTACGCTCATTTTTTTCTGTTGTTAGTGCAAGCTTTGTTTTCTGCTCAGTAACAAGCAGCTTTTCTCTGAAATATTTATCTGCACCATCTGTGCCAAGTTCTCTTACGAGGTTATGCAAAAGCTTTATTGGACGAACTCCTGTTAATATTCCCCAAGGAAGTCTTATGCCTGTATATTCGCTTAATATCTCAAAAAGCATAATGGCAGCCATTCTCTCACATTCTGAATATTCAGAATCGAACTCACCATCTATTTTTTTAGATAAAGTCTTTTCAAAATCTTCATCAGCAAAGCTTACAATTATATCAGAATCTTTTTCGTGCTTTATAAGCTCTATTGCGACAAAAGGCTTTTCACGATTTACATTTTTATCGCATTTTATGACATTCATTTTTTCATTATTAAAAAATGCACGAGTCAGATTTTCAATCTCATAATGAAAGGGGTTATTTATAATATAGATATTCATAACAGCAATCCTTATCAAAAAACTTTATAATATTTTATAATATAATAGCACATAAGCTTACTTTTATCAATGTATGAAGTGAAGTTATTGACAAAAAATCCCCAAGTCAAATTTAATTGACCTGAGGATTTTTCTACTCCCAAGAAGCTTTTACTTCTACTTCTGTGGATTTTGCAGACTTTTCAAGCATATCTATTTCATTTGGTTTTAGTATAATGTCATTAAGCTTTGTAAGAGAAAAAGCCTGATATTCCTTTGTTACACCTACAATAGGTATCGTTCCTTTAGATATAGCCCAAGTAAGCACTGTTTCAGCTATTGTTAATCCATATTTTTCACCAATTTGTTTTAATGCTTCAAACAGAGGCTCAAGTTTTTTGAGTTTATGTTTAGGAAAAGCAATTCCTCGTCTTGAAAATATTGGGAATCCATGTTTACTGTTAAATCTGCCTGTTAACGCTCCCTGTTCAAGCACCATATAAGAAAAAAATGGAATATTCTTTTCATTACAATATGAAAGCATATTTTCAGTTTCATATTTTCGGAAAATAAGACTATAATGGTTTTGCATCCCTGCAAGTTTAAACCCATATCTTTCAAGAATTTTTTCGGCTTTTTTTACTTGGTCAAGATTAAAGTTTGAAACTCCAATAGAACCTATTTTTCCTGCACTTAATAGTGAACACATATATGTAAGATTTTCTTCTATATTTATTGGAAGGTGAAGCCAATATATATCAGGAACTATTCCAACTCTTTCTATACTTTGATTAAGTGTTTGCTCTATATCTTTCGCGTTAAATTTCTTTTTTGGAGTATATTTATCTGAAAGAATTATATTTTTATTTGCTGCAAACTTTCCAAGAATTTTCTCTGCATTCCCCATTCCATAAACTGCAGCTGTATCCCACAATATAAAACCATTTTTATATGCTGTATCAAATGCTTTTTTTAACTCAAATTCATCTGCCGATGCTCCAAAAATCATTTTGTTTCCGTTGATACCAGCTCCCCAAGCCCAAGTTCCGATTGCAAATTTTGGAATAATATTACCTTTAATCTGATATTGCATAATCAATTTTCCTCTCTTATAGTTCTACGAATTCTGCTTAGTGAAACTGCTGTTATGCCAAGATATGATGAAATATAGCTTTGATTAACGCGTTTCTCAAGGTTTGGAAATTCTTTTTTAAAATCAATATAACGCTCTGTTGCACTTTTAATCTGGAATCCACTTTCACGATTCATCTTGTATAATATGGTCGCTTCAAGAAGCTTTATATAAAAATTTCTCAAATCATCATCAGCTAATAAAAGCTGTTTGAGCTCGTCCGCATTAAATTCTAAAGCCGTTGTATATTCAAGTGCTTCAAAGCATTGAATACTTTTCTCCTTTGTAAAAAAGCTCTCTGCAATACAAAAATTATATTCTCCAATAAATGATTTTGTTATATCTCTGCCTTCTAAATCAAGATAATAGCTTCTTGTTAAGCCTGAAAGTATAAAATATACATTTTTCATTTTTTCGCCAATCTCAAGTATAATCTCACTTTTTTGAAACTCAATTTTTTTGCAATATGGAAGCAATTTCATAAGAGATTCTTTATGAATTTTTAATCCAAAATATGTTTTTATCATAGAACAAGCTTTATCATAATCTATATTCATTTTAAATCACCTCTAAATAATATTAAAACATTTTCCAAAACTTTTTTCATTAACAAATGTTAAAATTATACAGATTTAATTAAAATTTTATTTTATGACAATATTAAAGCGTAGTCGAACTGTATAATTTAAATTTAAAATATTTCTGATGTTTATTATAATTTTAGCTTGAAATAATATTTTAGTTTAGTCATGTGATTTATATACAATTTATTCTTAGTACAAAAAATATAATTTTACATCAAAATCGTCTGAAAATGATAATTTGTCAATTTATATGTATAGACATATAGCCCTAAAAAGTGTTATAATTTAAATTAGCTAAGTCGAAAAATTATATTGGAGAGAATCTAATGACAAAAAATAAAGCTTTATATGAATTTATGGAATATCTGCCATTCTTAAAGGAACTCGTCAAGAGAGATTTCAAGATGAAATACTATAAATCATTTCTTGGTGTTCTCTGGACATTGCTTAATCCTTTGATTTTGGCAACTATTATGACAATTATCTTCTCTACACTTTTTAAAAGGTCTATTGAATACTATCCTATTTATAATATTTCAGGTCATCTTATACTGACTTTCTTCGTAACAGCAACAAAACAATCACTTTCTTCTGTATATCATCACGCAGGCGTTTTCAGAAAATTTAAAGTTCCACAATATATGTATTGTCTTTCTAATGTAACTATTGCCTTTATAACACTTCTGTTTTCTTCTGTTCCTATGCTTATATTGGCTTTAGTCTTAGGTATGCCATTACATTTTACAATGTTGCTTTTTCCTTTGCCTATTATACTTGCTTTTATCTTTACAATGGGCTGTTCGCTTATTCTCGCTGCATATGGCGTATTTTTCAGAGATTTAAGCCATCTCTATGGAATACTCACATATGCACTGAATTTCCTTACACCAATATTCTATCCAATTGAAATTATCCCTGTTGAATATCGTTTTGTATGGGACTTCAATCCCCTATATCTTTATATAAGGATTTTAAGAGAGGTTTTCATTTATAATACCATTCCAAATGAGAAAACCTTGCTTGTCGCTACCTGCTACGCTATATTAACCTTAGCTCTCGGCATACTTGTCTTTAAAGAAAAAAGAAGTAAATTCTATAACTACTTGTAATTTGGAGGTAATAAAATGGCTGAAACCTCAGTCAAGGTTGATAATGTTTATATGATGTTCAACCTAAGTAAAAATAAGCAAACAAGCCTGAAGGAATATGTCATAGATATGGTTAAAGGCAATCTTTTCTTTGACGAATTCTGGGCATTAGAGAATGTTTCGTTTGAGCTTAAAAGAGGTGAGTCTATGGGACTTGTCGGTGTTAATGGTTCCGGAAAGTCTACTCTGCTAAGACTTATTGCAGGAATTATGGAGCCTACATATGGCACCATATACACAAAAGGTACTATTGCACCTCTTATTGCTCTTGGTGGTGGTTTTGAACCTACACTTTCCGCAAGAGAAAATGTATATCTTAATGGAGCTATGCACGGTCACTCAACAGAATTTATGAGAAAGCGTTTTGATGATATTATAAGCTTTGCAGAACTTGAAGAATTTGTTGATGTTCCTATCAAAAACTTTTCCTCTGGTATGCTCGCAAGACTTGGCTTTTCTATTGCCACATCTGTTCACGCTGATATAGTTATTGCCGATGAGGTTCTCTCTGTTGGTGATGCAAGATTTAGAAAGAAATGTGAAACCAGAATCGCCAATCTCCTTAAAGAAGGTACAACTGTTCTATATGTCTCACATAATGTCAACTCTGTTGTAAAAATGTGTAAAAAAGCTCTTTGGCTTGAAAAAGGCAGGGTTATTCAGAATGGTAACGCTCGTGATGTATGTATCGCATACAAAAGATATATCGAAGAGCAAACTCGTTTAGCCAAAGAAGCTCAAGAAATAAAAAATGAAAAAGCTTAAATTTTTATTTACTGCATCGAGGGCATCACATATTGAAAATTTCCATATGCCTGCAATAAATGCCTTGCGTCAAAATGGATATATAGTTGATACCGCAACAGAGGGCTATGTAAAAGAGGGTTTAGTTGACCACTCTTATAACCTGATATTTCAAAAAAAAATTTATTCCCCGAGAAATATAAGGACAATAAACAAGCTTTCTAAAATTATAAAATCAAATTCATACGATGTAATAATCTCAAATACTACTCTTGCAGGAGTTATTACAAGACTTGCAATTCCAAAGCTCAAAAAGAAGCCTTATCATATATACATATGTCACGGCTACCTTTTTAATGATGATAATTCAAAAAAAGCAAAGCTTTATCGTAGAATAGAAAAAAGCACTTCTTCAAAGATTGATTTATTGCTCACTATGAATAACGATGACCTTGAGATTGCCAAAAAATATGTTTTTTGTAAAAATATTCAGTATATAAATGGTATGGGAATAGATTCTAATAAATTCCCTGTTTTAAGCACTGATGAATGTAAGACTTTCCGTAAATCTCTTGGAATAAAAGAAAATGATTTTGTTTTCCTCTGTGTAGCTGAATTTTCCGAAAGAAAAAATCAACAGCTTATTATAAAAGCTTTTTCAGAACTTTTAAAAACAAAGCCTGATTCAGTATTATTATTCGCTGGCAATGGTGAGCTTCTTGAAAATTGTAAGGCTCTCGCCGAATATTATGAAATCTCTCATAAAGTTCGCTTTTTAGGATATATCACAGATACAAATATATTATACCGCTCAGCTCAGGCGATTATCTCAGCAAGTCATATTGAAGGTTTACCTTTCAATATAATGGAAGCTCTTGAATGTGGTATTCCAGCTATTGTTTCAAAGATAAAAGGACATAAGGATTTGATAATTGATGGCTTTAACGGTATGCTTTTTGCTGATAATGACCAAATAGGCTTATCTGAAAAAATGTCAGAGCTTTCAAATTCAGAAATTTATAATAAAATCAAGAAAAATGTATTTCTCGAAAGTAAATATGAAGTTTCAGAGGCAACAGAAGTTCTTTTGCATTATTATCTTCAGCTTTCCGAAACAATTCCAACATATTCTGTTTAATGGAGGTTATTCCATGCAAACCAAAGTACACTCTATAAAAATATTTAGTATTATGCTCTTTGTTTTAATAACAATTTCTTTATTTCAATTTCCTGCAAATGCTGCATCTCAAGGTATTGTTCTCGATAAAAATGACATAAGCCTTGCAGTAGGAAATTCTTATCAGCTAAAATGGACGGTTATTCCATCTGATGATGACCAATCTGCAACCTTCTATTCTAAAAATACCAGCATTGCAAATGTTTCTGCTGGCGGTCTTATTATTGCTACCGGAAAAGGCTTAACTGAAATTGTTATAAAAAGTGGTGATGGTCTTAATTTCACTACCTGCAAAGTCAAAGTTACAGAAAATAAGGACACCGAAGTTATAGATCTTGCAGAAACAGAGCTTTATCTAAGAAAAGGCAGTTCGTCTTCAATTTTTTATAACTATAATAAAGATGAATATGTTTTTTCAAAGTCATCAAGCTTTTTAAGCTCTGATGAAGATATTGCCACTGTTGATGAAAACGGAACAATCAAAGCCATTGAAAACGGTTCTACTACAATAACTGCAACCTTCGGCAAAATCACATGCTTTTGCAAGGTTAATGTAGGCGAAGGAACAAAATATATTTCGGGCAGAAAGGTTAGTGGAACACTTCTCAATGCCTCTAATAAGCTATATAAAAACACAACCATTGCAATCTCATATATAAAAAACAAAAAAATATATTATGCGACAGTTAAAACAGATTCCTATGGCAAATTTACTTTCAAAGGAATAAAGGACGGCACCTATAATTTTGCATATTATGATGCTTCCAATAGAAAGGTTGTTCACAGCAACAATATCAAAGTAAGTGGAAAAGACATAAAATATACTGCTATCCTCAATAAAGGAACTATGCTTGCAGTTCAGGGCGAAATCAAATCAGAAGAAAATACCACTCCAAAGACTGTAAGCCTTTCTAATGAATATCTTTCTATGAATATTGGTGACATCAAGGAGCTTAATATTATAACTACTCCTCGTGATGCTGATATTACCAAACTCAAAGTTACAAGCTCAGATAAATCTGTTGTAGATATTAATGATAAAGGCGAGCTTGTAGCCATAAAAAGTGGTTATGCTGACATTACCTATAAAACTCTCGATGGAAAAAGTACGGCTGTATGCAAAGTAAATGTACTTGAAACAGAGTCTACTGAATATAGTCTGATTTATATTGCATTAATCTTTTTAGTAATTTTAATTATATTTTTCTGTTTCCTTAAAACTTATAAGAAATTTATGATTCAAAAAAAGCTTCGTGAAGATATGTACGATTAATTTTCCAAAGAAAAATAGCATGATATTGGAAGTGAGATAATGATAAAACAGAATCAGCGAAAATTTAACGCTATACATATTCTTGTAGATGCTTTATCTGCTGTTATCAGTATCGTTATTTCTTTCTTGATATCAGACAGTATTCATAAGATTGACTTTAACAGCACGAAGATTAAGAGTGACAGCTTTATTTTAATTATACTTTCACTTGGAATAGTTTTGCTTCATCTTATGTTCTATGCCCTATATGACCTTTATCGCTCATACAGAACAACTCGCTTGAGATATGAAGCCATGAACATAATTAAAGCAAACATTACTGCTTTCTTTATTCTTGAACTAACTCTGCTCATAACAGAATCAATATATCAGCTTCAGCTTTTCTTGATAATTTTCTTTGTGGCAGATACTTTTATAATAATTGCATATAGGTTTTTTCTAAGACGGATATTGCGTTATTTGAGAAGTAAAGGATATAACAAAAAATATATTGTTATAATCGGTATAAATGCTTGTACTGAAAAATTCATAGAAAATATCAAACGAAATCCAGACCTCGGCTATGAGATTACAGGATATTTCAATGATAAGCCAGTTAATACTATAAATAAGCCATTTCTTGGTTCTTTCAAGGCTTTGGCAAGATATTTTGAGGTAAATACCATTGATGAAGCTGTACTTATGACAAGTGACAGCAATGAAAAGATTCTTATTATGATTTATAATATCTGTGAACGCTTTGGAATTAAAACATCAATTATTCCAAATATATTCGGCTCATTTTCTTCAAGAATATATGTCAGTAAATTTGGTTCTTTGCCAGTAATGAGCCTAAGAAATGTTCCACTCGATAATAAATTAAATGCCTTTATAAAGCGTTTGGGTGATATTGTTATTTCAATTATAGGTATTATAGTAAGCTCTCCTCTTATGATTGGTGTAGCAATAGCTATAAAAGCCACATCAAAAGGTAAGATAATCTTTAAGCAAGAGCGTATTGGCTATAATAGAAAAAGATTTACTATATATAAATTTCGTTCTATGAAAGAAAATTCTGAAGTCTTAGATAAGATGACAGAAAAAGATGATGAACGCTGTACAAAAGTCGGAAAATTCATAAGACGCTTTAGTATTGATGAGCTTCCACAGCTTTTCAATGTGCTTATTGGCAATATGAGTCTTGTAGGTCCAAGACCTGAAACACCGTTTTTCGTTAGCAAATTTCAAAAATCCATTCCTCAATATATGCTGAAACACTATGTAAAGCCTGGCATGACGGGTTGGGCACAGGTAAATGACCTTAGGGGTGGAGATACCTCTATTGAGGAAAGAATTAAGTATGATATGTATTACATAGAAAATTGGACATTTATGTTTGATATAAAGATTCTATTTATGACCTTAACAAAAGGTATTTTCTCAAAAAATGGATTTTAACTTGGAGGAACAATATGCTGATTTACCACTTAAACAACCTACTGATCTTAGTTTGGGCAGCGATATTCTGCTTTCATAAGCCATCTAAAAATAAAAATATGATATTTCTATTTTTGTCTTTTGGTCAACTTTATTTACTGACAATTTTTAGATTTCTCATTGGCTATGACTATGTTATGTATGCTAAAGCCTTTATGGACCTGCAAACACAGGATTTTTGGAATTTCACCTACTATGACTGGGAATATGGTTTCGTTTTTATAACAAAGATTTTAGGAATGATTCTTCCAAGCTACACATCATATTTTGCAGTAATTGCAATCTTCACTCTGATTCCTGTTGCAATATTTATTTATCGCAATACAGAAAAAGTCTGGATTGGAACATTTATGTATATAAACTTCTTCCTTTTCTTTATGCAGATGAACTTCATTCGTCAGGCTTTTGCAGTTTCTATCACACTATTTGCATGGCAATTCATAAGAAAAAAGAAATTCTTCTGGTTCATTTTAGTAATTCTTTTTGCTTCATTGTTACATTCAACTGTACTTATAATGATTCCTTTCTACTTCCTCGCAAAAATGCGTCCTACGGGAAAGCAGGTTATATTTTACGGCTATGCCCTCACAATCTTCTACTTCTCATCAACAGGAATACTAAACCTTATTACAAAGATTTTCCATCAAGAATATAATAATACCCAATTTATTACAGAAGGCATTTCGCTGATTTATGCCGTAGTACCAATTATTATTTTGTTATTCACAATGCTCAATGCAGATAAAATACTAAAACTAAATCCAGATAATCGCTATGTTATAAGTATGGTTTTCGCAGGAACATTCTTTATGATAATAATGGCACGACATTCTATTTTGGAGCGTTTCTCATATTACTTCTTTATTTATATTGTATTGCTTGTTCCAGAGCTTATTTCATCTGTTGAAAAATATGGCTTTGGTCGTGTTAAAAATAATGTTATGCTACCAAATGAAACACCTATAGAAGATGTTAAAAGATTCAAAGATCAATCTATCATACTCACAATAGTGATTTTAGTTCTATCTTACGCTATGTTTACTTATGGTATGTTCGAAAATGCACACGGAGTAGTACCATATACATCTTGGATATTTTAATTATAATTACTATAAAACTCTACAATATAATCACCTTTTATTGCTAATTTTTTAGTTTTCCCATTATTGACAATATTGTAACTTGATGATATAATTCTATTGTACTGTAAATAGTATAATAAATGATGTTAGGAGGAACCCGAAGATGAAAAAGAAGATTCTTGCAGCTCTTGCAACAGCAAGTGTAGCAGTAAGCTCTATTGCAGCAAGTGTTTCAGCAGCAACCCTTGGTGATAGTACTTCTGTTAAGCCAAGTGATGTTTCTAATATCACAAGCAATGGTAAAGTCCCTACAACAGGTGATGCTTCTACAACTCTTCTTCTCGTTGCTGGTGCAGTAGCAGTAGTTGCTCTTACAACAATCATTGTTGCTGTAAAGTCAAAGAAAACTGCAAAATAATCCTTACCTAAGTCGAAAATTCAATTGTGTTTTCGAAACAGCAGGCCATTTACTCGGTCTGCTGTTTGTCATTTATAGATAAAAACTATTGCCAAGTCTCTTAAAATATATTATAATAGAAGTAATATATTTCTATGGGTGATGATAGTTTGAGTAGTAAGCTTGATATATATATTTCTTGTTCTGCAACTAATGACAAACCTACCTTTCCGTTTCTTTATAATATATATGCAGGTGCAGCATTAAATAATAATACTATTGATTCGGATACTCTCAAAGATAATATAGGCGATAATATTTCTGAAAAAAATCCCTATTATTGTGAGCTTACAGTTCATTATTATGCTTGGAAAAACACTAATGCAGATTATCTCGGCTTTTTTCATAGCAGAAGATATATTTCATTCAATCGACAAAATTTAGTTGATAAAAGCTATTCCAAAAGAAAATTGCCAAAACCATATATAGTTAAGGATTTTCCGACAAAGGAACTTCTTGAGAAAAATGGATATGATAAGGAGAACATTATATCACTTCTTAAAATTTATCCTATTATAGGAGTTATTCCCGAAAAAATGCCCGAAACTACATATGAGCATCTAATCCGCACACAAAAAAATGGAAAAACAGAATTTAAGTTAATTGAAGAAAAATTGAAATTGAACTATCCTGAGTTTTTGTCCGCATTTAATGAATATATGTCGAGCAGATACTTATATTTTTGTAATATGTATGTTATGCATAGAGATATTTTTGATAAATATTGCAGTTGGCTTTTTGATATTCTTGAATATGTTGACGCAAATATGCCACAGCGTATTGAACGAGATGATGGCATGATGGCTGAAAGGCTTTTTGGCGTATTTATGACATATATCAAAAAAGAAGGCTCTATAAACTGGGCCGAATTGCCAAGAATTCATTTTGCTAAAGTTGGCGGCACAACCAAAAATTTCTCGTGTAATAAGCTTGGAAATTTGATTTTCCCTCCGGGGTCTTTCAGACGAAATATATTAAGAAAAATAGTGAAAGGTTGATTAAAATGTACGATTATCTTATTGTTGGTTCAGGTCTTTACGGTGCGATGTTCGCATATGAGGCGAAAAAGAGAGGAAAAAAGTGCCTTGTTATCGATAAGAGAAATCATATCGGCGGTAATATCTACTGCGAAAATATCGAGGGTATCAATGTTCATAAATATGGTGCCCATATTTTTCATACAAGTGACAAGAAGATTTGGGATTATATTAATACATTCGCAGAATTCAATAACTATATTAACTCCCCTGTTGCTATTTATAAGGACGAACTTTATAATCTCCCATTCAATATGAATACATTCTCTAAGCTTTGGGGTATTAAGACACCTGCTGAGGCTAAGAAAATTATTGCTGACCAGATTGCCGACCTCAACATTACAGAGCCTAAAAACCTTGAAGAACAGGCTCTTTCACTTGTAGGTAAAGATGTTTATCAAAAGCTTATCAAGGGCTACACAGAAAAGCAATGGGAGCGTGACTGCAAAGACCTTCCTGCATTTATCATTAAGCGTCTTCCACTCCGCTTTACATTCGATAACAACTACTTCAATGACCGCTATCAAGGTATTCCTATTGGCGGTTATACAAAGATTATCGAAAAAATGCTTGATGGCATTGATGTTCTTACTGACACAGACTATTTTGAATGGATTAAGGATAGCAATAATGCAGCAAGTATCAAGAAAACGCTCTTTACAGGACCTATCGACCAATTCTATAACTATTGCTATGGTGTTCTCGAATATCGTTCTGTTCGCTTTGAAACAGAAGTTCTTGATACAGATAACTATCAGGGTAACGCTGTGGTAAACTACACAGACAGAGAAGTTCCATACACACGAATTATCGAGCATAAGCATTTTGAATTTGGCAAACAGCCTAAGACTGTCATTTCTCGTGAATATTCTTCCGAGTGGAAGCTTGGTGATGAGCCATACTACACAATCAATGATGATAAGAATAACTCACTTTTCGCTAAATATAGAGAACTTGCTGATAAGGAAGAAAATGTTATCTTCGGTGGTCGTCTTGGCAACTATAAGTATTACGATATGGATAAGGTTATCGCTGCTGTATTCGAGGCTATTGCTAAAGAATTTGGTGAATAAGATATAGATTTCTAATAGATTTTCCATAGGGAATCCGTCTGGATTCCCTATCGTTTTACAAAAGGAGTATTGCAAAATGTTGCTATTTGAGCTATCTTTTCCTATACTTGTTGATGAAAGCAAGCTTTATTTCGATGGTATTGGCACAAGCTATAATAATTCTCTTAATATTAAAGGTGGCACTTCTTGTAGCTTATGCAGCTACTTTAATAGCTTTTCCGCTGGCAAATATAGAAAATATACTCTTGCTCAAAATATCACCTTTAATATAGAAATTAAAGGCTTTGCCGAAATTTTTATAAAGCGTGAAAATGGCAACATTATTACTTCAAGACTTATAGAAAATAGCAAGCCTGAAGCCCTTGCAATAACTTTTTCAATTATAGATGCCAAAGATGGAGAAATTTTCTATCCTGAAATATCAGCAAAAAGTGATTGTCAGATTTTTGGTGGCTCTTATGAAACAAAAGTAAGCTCTCAAAGAGATATTCTGCTTGGTGCGTCATTCTGCACATATAAGCGTGAAAAGTACATCATTTCAAATATGGAGCGTCTGCGTGACTTTGGCTTGAAATACTCTATCCCACTAAAGGTTTTTGTTGTGGATAATGGTTCTACACTACCTGAAACACTTTCTGACAAAACAATTACAATTATACATAATCCAAACTGCGGTGGTAGTGGTGGCTTTGCAAGAGGCTTGCTTGAGGGTGTTAATTTTGGCTGTTCGCATATCATTTTTCTTGATGATGACATAAGCCTCGATACAAATGTTATTCTCAAAACCTATTCCCTACTAAAAATTCTAAAGCCTGAATATTATGATAGCTTTATCGGCGGTGCAATGCTCCATTCTGAAATTCCATATTTACAGCACGAATGTGGCGCTTTATGGGACGGCTTTTATCTTTCGCCTATCGGACACGAAGTAGATTTGCGTAAAAAAGAAAGTGTTATCGCAAACGAAAAACTCCAAAAAGCAGATTATCAAGCTTGGTGGTATTGTTGCTTTCCAACTTCATTTGGAGAAAAATTCGGCTATCCTATGCCCTATTTCATCAAAAGCGATGATGTAGAGTATGGTATTCGCTGTAAAAAACCTATCATAACTATGAACGGCATTGCTGTCTGGCACGATGGCTTTGATGGAAAGTATGCTGGACATTTTGAATACTACATAAAAAGAAATGAACTTATAAATACTGCTCTCCACAACAAAAATACAGGCATAATTACAAATATCCGCAAATTATTTGCATCAACTGCAAGACTTACATTATTACAAAGATACTTCCTTGCAGAATTAGTGGTTAAAGCATATGACGATTTTATGGAAGGCCCTGAAAAACTTCTCAGCATAGATATTGCAGAATATAATACTTATCTTTCCTCACTTGCTAAACCTGCAAATGATAAAAGCATTATCGGCAATGCGAAAATTATTTCAAAGCCTAAAATAGTAAATTCTGCACTATATTATCCAAGCTTCGGAGGAAATATTTTTCCATCAAAGAATATTTGCATAGAGCTTCCTTTGACAGATATTGAAATCAGAAAGACCTTTCGTGCAAGATACATTGCACATACTAAAACAGATGGTTCGACTGCATTTGTAACAAAACTCAAGAAACGAAAGCTTTTTTGGGTTGTTGGAAAGACTATTCGTATGTTTTTCAAATTTCTTACAAAGTATAAAAAGGTTCGTGCAGATTATATACACAATCAAGAAAAACTAACTTCAAAACAATACTGGCAAAATTACTTCTCAAAATAAGCAAAAATAGCTAATCTCCTTTATCAGAAGATTAGCTATTTTATTTATGATTTATTATTTAATTCCAAGATAGTTAAGCCAGAATTCATAAGATGTATATTCATCTTTCTTCTTTCTGAACTCTTCCTCAACTTTCTTATGATTTCTCTTATAATTTCTTATAGTCTTTTTATAGTGCTTATGAAGTTCAAGATATTTCTTTCTTGAAAGCACACGCATAGCACCAGTATTTTCATATGGATTAACAGCAAGGAGAACCTTTCTCTTATACTGTTTTTTCGGGCAGTTAAACCAATCGTAAGCGATTACACCAACATCATCAGTAAGCATAAACTTTGGATATAAATGTCCGTTTACAGTAATTTTATAGAATACCTTCTGCCAGAAACCAAGCTCCTCAAACTTATAAAGGTCATCAAGATTAACCTCAATATCAGGATAATTTTCCTCTATTGGTACAAGCTTTTCGTTCATTGCACCATGTTCTTTCATAATTCGTTCGCCCTCAGGCTTAAAGAGGAAATCTGGGCCTTTCATAAAGTCATCAATAGACTCAAGCAAAAGCTCACAGCTATTGTAATTAAATCTGCGGATTTCAACCTTATAGAAGTCTGTAATTCTCTTAACGAAGTCTATATCTTGGCATACACCACTAAATGCTTGGAAAATAAGACTGTTTCTATGAACCTGATAAAGCTCCATAGCAGCATTATACTTTGTAACAAAACCCATATGCCAAATGCAGATACCATTCAAAGTGATAAACTTTGCATCATTCCTAAGGCTATACTCAACATCATCACCACGAATAAAGAGTGGTAATGGAAGCTTATTTGCTTCAATATAGGTTGTAGGAATACAGCAGTACCACCAGCCTGCATAATGGTCATCAAACTTATCATAGTTTTCTTCGTTTTTAACAACAGAATCCCATTTCTGAAGCTCGAATGAAGGCTTCTGAGGACCATATGAACCGTCCTTATGTACATAACCAACATCTTCATGCTGAACATTCATCTTTTCATAGTAGAGCATAGCACCACTAACGAATCTATCTTGATATTCGTCTTTGACAACTCTAAGCAGATAGAATGTACGCTTTAAGCTTTCTGCAACGATAATAACATCATCATCCATAAGCAAAACATGAGTAGGCTTTTTCTTGCCACGCAAAGCCTCAATCATACCTCTTGCATATCCACCCGAGCCACCAACATTTTGGTTCGGGAAAACATGCATCTTGCTGCCGTTGAAATCATCAGGATTAAGTGTTCTGCCGTTATCTACTATATTAACATAGAAATGGTCTGAGCATTCATCATCGCAATAGAGAATTTCATTCTTGAGCATTTCTGCGTTTTTAGTAATAAATTCTTCTTTCTTAAATGTAGTTGTAGCAATAGCTATATCTACATTACGCACTTGTTCCTCATCAATCTCTGTAGCATAGTAGCCAGAATAGATTTCACACTCTGAAAGTGAAGAAATCTGAAAAGAAATAACCGAACTTTTTTCTTGCTCAAAGTTAATAACAAGCTCTGTTGGTTCCGGGAAGTTATAATGCTTATCTTCGGAAATTTCCTTTTCTATAACATTGTTTCTGATATAATGACCGAAAGTGTTTACAAAAAAATGTCCTTTAATTTTAAGATGAAGTGATACATTAGTTATATTGGTAAAATGCTTCCATTTTTTAATAGAAAATGAGTTAAAGTAAGTAAAAAATTCAACAAAACGATATTGAGGAAGCATATAGCCACCCAATTCGTCATTATAAAACAATCTATCTCCACGATATTGAAGCCACCAATGCTCATTGAGATATTTGTTAGTAGGAAATACTAAATTTTGAAGCTTTAGCGTAACAAGACCCATAGATTTAAACTCTCCTAAAACATAAAAATTATTTAGTTATAAAGTGCTTTAAAGCAGTTCACAAAACAAAACTACATTTTTTAATACATATATAATGATACCGCCTTAAAGTCTAATTGTCAACAACATTCTTACAATACCGATATAATACTACAAATCACACACTTTTTATATGTAATAATTAGTACTTATTAACCAAGTGGTGACATAAGTTCATCATATTTATTTGAAAGGATTTCTGCAAAAAGAAAATCACCCATCTTATAAGCTGCAAAAGATGCCTTATTATATAAGCTTCCGTGCATTTTTTCTATAATTTGTTTGAGAATTGGCTCAGACCATTCCCACAAATCTTCTGCTAAATCCTCAGTATGTAAAATAATATCCATACACTGCTCAAGAGCATTTCTGCCTATTCCAGTATTATACCACTCATCAATAGAGTGAAGTCTTGGAATAAGCATATCGAAAACCTTTGACGCCTCATCATACTGATTATTTTTATTATAGATTATAAGAAGCTCGAGCATACGGTTGCAAATTGCATAATTATTACCAGTCATAGCCTCCATATTTAAGAGCATTTTTGCACAATAAATTTCATTATCAACATCGCCTATATTCTTAAAATTTCTCATACAGAAATACATCTTTGCTTCATCGCATATATCATTTGAATATGTATATTCAACAAGCAATTTTTGGGCAAGTTCTTTTTCATCAAGTTCTACTAAAAGCTCAACAGCTTCTTCAAGGCTATAACTCTCAAGCTTTGGTGAAACATATTTGCTATTATATCCACCATAGCAATCGAAGTTAGCTTGCTTTGCCCTCTCAAAAAGCACCTCTCTATCTGGAACATCATATTTATTCATCAATTCAGTAAGAATTTCAAGACTTCTTCCTATTCCTTGAAAGCTATTGCTTTCTCTATCAAACAATTCCTCGTTAAATAGCTTTAAAATCAAGCCATCAATTCTAAAATCTTCCTCATATTTATGAGTATATAAAATGGCATATGATAATCTCAATCTATTTTTATAATTTGCATCATTTGTGCCATATTCTTTTGTATAGATTTCTTTGTAGCAATACTGCTCTATATTTCCATCTAACGCTAAAGCTAATTCTTCATCATACTTTTCAAAAAGTTCTTTTAATAGCTTTTTGTAGTCTGTCATTTTGCACCTCATCAAGAATGAATTATCATAAACCTTCTAATTTCTCTTGCGGCATTGTTACCGTCATTCAAGCCCCATTCATAGACCGTTTTCAGCTTATCTCTGTTTCTTGTATATCTGCCAACAGGCATAGGCTCTGGTGGCTGAATAACAATAGCCTTTCCCTGCTCTTGCATTTGATAGCAAAGCTCTTTTTGTCTATTATATACGGCTGGTCTTACCAACATAGTTTCTACAAAATTAGGATAATCTTTAAATTTCTTTCTCAATATAGGCTCGGGGAAATCTGGTTTAGGTGGTTTTCTGTAATATTTATCCTGTGTCAAAACGATAATATTATATTCGTGACCGTCCGAAATAGCCTTTTCAATCAAAATAGGGTCGCCTATACCGCCATCAAGAAGCTTATAATCTCTGAAATTCACAATCGGCGATACAAGTGGCAAAGATGATGATGCTTTTACAGGTATAAAATCCTCGTCTAAATCTTGCTTAGTAAAATACAGAGGTTTACCTGTGATACAATCTGTTGTACCTATTGTAAGCCTTGTGTGGCTCTTAAAAAATTCATAATAATCAAATGGTATCAGCTCTCTCGAAAGCTCATTAAATATAAAATCCAGGCCGAAAAATGAACCCGTTTTTAAGTATGAATTAATGCTAAGATACCTCGGGTCACGAATATATTCATCAAATATTTTATAATTTCTGCCACGCTGCTTAGAAATATAACTAAGTGAATTACAAGCACCAGCCGACACTCCATAAACATCATTAACAAATATTTTATTATCAATCAAGGCATCAAGCACTCCTGCAGTATAAACTCCACGAGTACCTCCGCCCTCAAGTATCAAACCAACTGACATAATTCCACCACCTTATAGTAATAATTTTATTATATCCTTATTTTTGAAAAAAATCCATATATTTCATAAAAAGTATTTAGACGATTTTATATCAAATTAAAATCTGGAACATACTCCTCACTTGCAGATGAAAGCTCCTGCAAAAAACCATCAAGCTCTGTTGTATCAAGATAGTCAAGTACTTTCTGATACTCTTTTTCCGTAAGCCTTCTGCTTATCTCTGGATATTTTTCTGCATTTCCAAGCGGTATATACTGTGACATAAGACTTAGCAAAATCTTGTCTGAAAATTGGTCGAGTATATCAAGCACATCGAAAGAATTTTCGATATTATTCGGCAGAATCAAGTGTCGAACGATAACTCCACTCTGCATAATACCCTTATCATCAAATTTAGCCTCTCCGCTTTGACGAATCATTTCTTTAAGCGAAGCAAGGGCATTTTCCAAATAATTTGGTGCATTGGAATATTTTTTCGCAAGAGTATTACTTGCATACTTAAAATCTGGCATATAAATATCGACTATACCCTCAAATTTACGGATTGTTTCAGCACTTTCATAACCACCAGTATTAAATACAATCGGCACAGATGGACGATATTCCTTAAACACATCAAGCAAAAATTCCGCATACGGTGTCGGGCTAACAAGATTTATATTATTAACCCCCTGTTCTATCAATTCTTCACAAGCTTTTATAAAATCTTTTTTTGTAAAAATTTTACCAATAGGTTCCCTACTTATTTTGCTGTTCTGACAAAACACGCAACCAAGCACACAGCTTGAAAAGAATATTGTTCCTGAACCATTTTCTCCACTTATACAAGGTTCTTCCCAAAAATGTGGAGCTATTCTTGCTATTTTAGGAAGTGTTCCAGCATGACAAAAGCCTTTTCCGCCAATTTCATCTCGATAAGCTGAACATTTTCTTGGACAAATAGCACAAGCCTCTATAACACTCACAACTATTCTCCTCTCTTTATCCTCATAATCAAATTTTCGAGTGATATTTTGAATTTTTCGTTCTGCTCTGCGGTTCTTTTTGTTGGTCCTTTCAGTCTACCGCCAGCCCGCCTTATCTTTTGCGCCTGATAGCGTGATTGCAAAAGTGAATCTATATTTGTTTCATCGTATATAAGTCCATTTTGATTAAGTGCAAAAGCCTTTTTCGATAAACACATTGCTGCAAGTCCATAATCCTGTGTTACACATATATCTTCCTTAGAAAGCATATTTACCAAATAAAAATCTGCACTATCTCTGCCCTTTGAAACTGTAATCGTTTTTGCATCATCTCGCTCTATGGAATGAGCAGTATCGCAGATTATAATACACTCTAAGCCATAGTTTTTAGCCATAGAGATAGTCAAATCTATAACAGGACAGCCATCACCATCAATAAAAATCTTCATAATTATATCTCTTTTATTTCAAACTATTTTTATTTGCCTTTATATGTAGCAAAAGCATTATTATAAAACCTGAAATCAGCACCGAATAGAACCATAGCTCACTATTCCCGCTAATGTGATATGCAAATAAAGCAAAGGCAAAGCCCCAACAATAAGAAAGTAATATTGCAATCGCCCAGAAGCCAATCTGCGTATGCTGTATTAAAAATAAAACAAGACACAAAACCGCCGATGCTACAAGGCAATATGCAGGGTGAATTGCTAAAGCCGAATAACAAAAATATCCACAGGCAGCAGAAATCAACAAACTATCAAAAAGTATAATATTCCCGACAAAAAGACCGAGAATCGTTGACAAAAGAGGCAAGCCTAAAACTGCTACAAGCTTGATAAAGTCTAATTGCAACAAAATTCCCCCCTTTTGATATTAAAGAAAATCCCACGAAACGACTAAGCGTCCGTGGGAATTCCTTAAGCAGTTAATATTTATAAGCGGTATTACTTACCGTAGTAAGCCTTAAGATACATTTCCTTAATCTCGCTCATAAGTGGGTATCTTGGGTTAGCACCTGTGCACTGGTCATCAAATGCGTCCTCAACCATCTTATCGAGGTTATCAAGGAAGTACTTCTCGTCTACGCCGTAATCAGCGATTGTCTTCTTAATACCAACTCTTGCCTTGAGTTCTTCGATAGCGTCGATGAACTTCTCGAATGTTTCTTCATTTGTCTTACCGAAGATACCGCAGAAGTTAGCACACTCAACATATCTCTCAAGAGCGTGTGGATACTGATACTGTGAGAATGTACCCATCTTTGAAGGTACTGGGTCAGCGTTGAAACGCATAACAGATGTGATAAGGATAGCATTAGCAATACCATGTGGGAGGTGATGATAAGCACCAAGCTTATGTGCGAGTGAATGGCAAACACCGAGGAATGCGTTAGCGAATGCCATACCAGCCATGCAAGATGCGTCTGCCATCTTCTCACGAGCGTGTGGGTCATTTGCACCATTCTCATATGCTGATGGGAGATATGTGAAGATGTTCTTCATTGCTTTAAGAGCAAGACCATCTGTGTAATCTGTTGCCATGATTGAAGCATAAGCCTCGAGAGCATGAGTAAGAGCATCGATACCAGATGCACTTGTAAGACCCTTTGGCTGGTTCATCATGTTGTCAGCATCAATGATTGACATATTTGGAAGGAGCTGATAGTCAGCAAGAGGATACTTTTGACCTGTCTTTTCGTCTGTGATAACAGCGAAAGGAGTAACTTCAGAACCTGTTCCTGAAGATGTTGGGATAGCTACGAAATAAGCCTTCTCGCCCATTGTTGGGAATGTATAGATTCTCTTTCTGATATCCATAAATCTCATAGCCATATCCTGGAAGTTTGCTTCTGGATGTTCATAAAGAACCCACATAATCTTACCAGCGTCCATAGCAGAACCACCGCCAAGAGCGATTATGACATCAGGCTCAAACATTCTCATAGCTGCTGCGCCTTCTTCTGCAGAAGCGAGTGTTGGGTCTGGCTGAACATGATAGAAGCAAGTGTGCTGAATACCCATTTGGTCGAGTTTCTCTTCGATTGGCTTTACATAACCATTCTTATAAAGGAAGGTGTCAGTAACGATGAATGCCTTCTTCTTGTGCATAACTGTGCCAAGCTCGTCAAGGGCAACTGGCATACAGCCTTTCTTAAAGTAAACCTTTTGAGGTGCTCTGAACCACAACATATTTTCTCTCCTCTCAGCAACTGTTTTGATGTTAATAAGATGCTTAACACCAACATTCTCAGAAACAGAGTTACCGCCCCATGAGCCGCAGCCAAGTGTAAGAGATGGTGCCATCTTAAAGTTATAAAGGTCACCGATACCGCCGTGTGAAGATGGAGTATTGATAACAATACGGCAAGTCTTCATTGCGTGGGAATGCTTCTCAATCTTTTCCTTCTGAGCTGGGTGAATGTAGAGAGAAGATGTATGACCGTAACCGCCGTCAGCAACAAGCTGTGCAGCCTTTGCAAGAGCGTCATCAAAGTTCTCAGCCTTATACATAGCAAGAACTGGAGAAAGCTTCTCGTGAGCAAACTCTTCGCTGATGTCTACGGATTCAACCTCACCGATAAGAATCTTTGTATTTTCTGGAACATCAACGCCTGCGAGCTTAGCGATTGTGTAAGCCTTCTGACCAACAATCTTAGCGTTAAGAGCACCGTTGATGATGATTGTCTTTCTAACCTTGTCGAGCTCATCGCCCTTGAGGAAGTAGCAGCCTCTGTCTGCGAACTCCTTCTTAACAGCGTCATAAACGCCCTTAAGAACAGTTACACTCTGCTCAGAAGCACAAATCATACCATTATCAAATGTCTTTGAATGAATAATAGAGTTAACAGCAAGCTTAATATCAGCTGTATCGTCGATGATAACAGGTGTATTACCAGCACCAACGCCGAGAGCAGGCTTACCTGAAGAATAAGCAGCCTTAACCATACCAGGACCACCTGTTGCGAGGATTGTGTCAGACTCTCTCATAAGCTCGTTTGTAAGCTCGAGTGATGGAACATCAATCCAGCCGATGATGCCTTCTGGAGCACCAGCAGCAACAGCAGCATCAAGAACTACCTTTGCAGCAGCAATAGTAGAATTCTTTGCACGAGGGTGTGGGCTGATAAGGATTGCATTTCTTGTCTTTAAGCAGATAAGTGACTTAAAGATAGCAGTAGAAGTTGGGTTTGTTGTTGGGATAACAGCACCGATAAGACCGATTGGCTCTGCAATCTTCTTAATGCCATATGCTGTGTCCTCTTCGATAACACCACAAGTCTTTGTGTTCTTGTAATAGTTGTAGATATATTCGGATGCGTAGTGATTCTTAATAACCTTATCCTCTACAACGCCCATGCCTGTTTCAGCAACAGCGAGCTTTGCAAGAGGGATACGCTGCTTATTAGCAGCATCAGCAGCAGCAAAAAAGATTTTGTCAACCTGCTCCTGAGTATAATTAGCAAAAATTCTTTGAGCCTCTCTCATTGCAGCAATCTTAGCCTGAAGAGCTTCGATGTTGTCAATAATTGTTTCAGTTGCAGTATTTTCTGCTGCAACCTCTTGGATTTTCTCCTTAGCCATGGTAAGTCCTCCTATTATTATAAATATAATCTGCTTTGTAATTGTTTCGCTTACAAGAATGATTATAAGACATTGTTAAAAAAATGTCAATAAGCATTTTTATGTAATTTTCGCTAAGAAAATCGAATTTAAACAAGGTGCAAAAAAGTAGATGCTTTGTCCGCTGAATTTTGTCTTATAAAGTTTAATCATAATTTTATTTTCTGTTATATTTGCATAATTTTAGCTTGTCAAAAAATTAGCAATTTCATTTTTCCGCTATTTTAAGCCTTTTTGTTAAAATTTATTTGTAGAAAAAGTAGAAAATTGCATTTTTATAAAATAATCCGTTTTTATTTTTTGTAATACTAATAAGCTGAGAAAATAAGGCGTATATTGTCGAAAAATTCTTTTCTGACAATATACGCCTTATCAAAAATCAGCTTTAAAAAGTAATCATATTGTGTTATTTGCGTAAAAGAAACCCGTTTTTATTTACAACTATTTTACAGTACTGTTCATTTCTGCTTTAATAATCTCTGTTGCTCCAAGTGCATAAACAGTATTGTCATTAGCCATAGCAATCTTTTTTAGCGTCTGCTCACACTTCTTTTGGGCAGTAAGCTTGCCACTCTCTTTATCATAGAGATAAATTGTATCACCAGATGAAACTGCTACGGCTTTATCTGCATTAGAAATTGATTCAACCTTAATATCTGTCGAAATAGTTGCAGTTGTCTTGCCCTCTGGAGAAATTGTCACAATTTCACAATCTCTGCCATCTGGATACTTTGCAAGTGACAATGCTATCCCCTTTTCATTTGAAACCTCATAATTTGTAATCGTTTTAGAATCATAGCTTATAAGATTTTTCTTATTATTCTCTATATCAAAGAAGTAGCTTTCATTCTTGCCGATTGCGGCTGCATTTCCGTTATCAAAGAATTTTACATCATAAATGCTATTATCCTTGAGTTCATACTTTGCTATATAAGCATCTTGGCTGAAATCGAGTATATAAACTGAGCTCACAAGAGAACCCTTCTGTGCGGAAATACCCGAAACAATAGCACGAGTTCCATCAGAATTTATTGAAATATTATTTATATAATAATCTGCAAAGGAATAGGCATATTTTTCCTTATTATCCTTGCTATATACAGTAAGCTTTGCGAGATAGTCATCAGATTGAGTAACCGCAGCAAACACACCGCTTGCTGAAATATCAGCACAGAAAATCTTATTTTTAAGCGAAAGATTATATAATTCATCGCTATGACTAAGAATCCTTAATCCTGTTCCGCCAACATTAAAAATCATAGAATAGTCACGACTTGTCCTTAATATAGGCTTTGCAAAAGCATTTCCAAGATTTTGTCGCTGACCGGCATTATCATTCAAAAGCACAATGCTTGTATCACTTACATATATAGGGGTTTTTTCATCCATAAGGGCAAAGTTTCCGTCTGTAACTTCATTTCCATTTATGCTTGAAGGGTATCCATCACCCTGAGATATACCTAACAAATCATACTGAATAAATCTTGAAACATTATCTGGAGAAAGATTTTCCCAGTTAAGTATGACAAGAAGCAAAATTACACACGCAAAAATTATCAGCAATACCTTTAAAAGCTTTTTTATAAGTTCTGGTTGAATAGGTGTAGGCTCATCATACTTATCAATAGGCACATCTTCATAGCTTACAACTCGTCTATCTGCGGCATTTTTTTCTTTAGCGGCAGCATGTCTTTCACCTCTTGCAGAGCGTTTAGGTTGCCTTTTTTTTTCGCTTTCATCATTGAATCTATTGTTTTTTTCCGCCATCTATATCTAAATCCTTTCGACAATTCGATAAAAAAATCCAATATATTCTCTATTATACATTCATTCCCTAAGAAATTCAAGTCTGCTATATAATGGTGTTATAAGTTATCAAATAAATCATATTAGCATTGATTTAATCTGATTTCTTCTGTATAATTTAATTATATAAATAAAATTGGAAGTGTTATATTTGACTTTTTTCAAGCTGATTAAAACCTATCTGAAAAAAATTTACTTTAAGATGAAAAAATTCCTGAGATGGACACTCGTTTCCATTATAACAGGTCTTACTGTTGGAGGATTTAGTACATTATTTGCCTTTATGATGAATATTGTTACAGATTTTCGCAGTAACAACGATTATATTATCTATTTTCTTCCATTTGCAGGTCTTATAACGGTTTTTCTATATAATGCCTTCAAATTCAAGGATGACAAAGGCACTAATCTTGTTCTTTCTACAATTCATGCACAAAGCGAAATTCCTTTCAAAATGGCTCCACTTATATTCATAACCACAATACTCACCCATCTTTTTGGAGGTTCGGCAGGTCGTGAGGGTGCCGCCTTACAGCTTGGTGGAAGTATCGGAAATCAACTTGGACGCTGGTTCAAATTCGATGATGCAGATAAAAGAGTTGTTGTTCTTTGCGGTATGAGTGCAGCTTTTTCGGCGGTTTTTGGAACACCTATGGCTGCAGCAGTTTTTTCTATGGAGGTTGTCAGCATTGGCATAATGTATTATGCAGCACTTGTTCCTTGTGTATTTTCATCTCTTATAGCATCATACTTTGCGACTAATTTTGGTGTTCGTGGCGAGGATTTCACATTTATAAAATTCCCGTCATTAACATTTCTTAATACCTTTGAAACAGTCTGTCTTTCTATTCTTTGTGCTGGTATAAGCATTGCATTCTGCATTATGCTCCATAAAACAAGTGATTTACTAAGAAAATACTTGAAAAATCCTTATATAAGAATTTTTCTTGCTGGTTTAGTTGTTGTTGGTCTTACATTATTATTCAATACAAGAGATTATAATGGTGCAGGAATACCAGTAATAACAAAAGCTCTCAAAGGTGAAGCTGTTCCCTATTCTTTTATATTAAAAATGATTTTTACAGCTATAACTATCGGTGCTGGTTTTCGTGGTGGAGAAATTGTTCCTACATTCTTTATTGGTGCGACCTTCGGCTGTCTTTTCGGAAATATCGTTGGATTTTCTCCTTCTGTCTGTGCCGCTGTTGGACTTATTGCACTTTTCTGTGGCGTTACAAACTGTCCAATAACTTCTATTCTTATCAGCTTTGAACTTTTCGGTGCAGGTGGTATACCATTCTTTATGATTGCGGTTGCAATAAGTTACTTTATGTCTGGTTACTATGGACTATATCATGACCAAACAATAGTATACTCAAAATACAAAACAAAATATGTCAATCGTCATACTAAATAACAGCAAAACAAAGTGCCTAAGAAACTCAAAAGTTTCGCTCGAGCCTTTTCAAAGGCTCGTAGGTCAAGGGCAACGCCCTTGTCGCTCTTCGCAAAGAGCGACATACCTTTGGGCAAAGCCCAACATTTGTTTTTTCTTAGCGGCGGATTTTATCCGCCGCTTATTCTTTTGTTAGTAACATTAGTCCCTAAGGGCGGACGAAGTCCGCCCTTAAATGGCAAGAGATGTTAAGGGCTTTCCCCTTAAAACCTACGAGGGACTCTGTCCCTCGACCCTGCAAGCTTTTGAAAAAGCTTGAGCAAAACTTTTAAGTGTCTTGAGGTAGTGCATTAACTTATCGGTAGCTTAGTCCTCCGTGTGAACAAACTTCCCACACTCATCACGAGCGAGACTTGTCGAGCGATTCCGCGTCTTGGAGGCGGCGGCTCGCCGCTTGCCCTTAAAACCCACCAAAGGCTCTGCCTTTGGAATCCACAAGCTTTTGAAAAAGCTTGAGCAAAACTTTTAAATGTCTAAGAAAAGTGCATTAGCTAATCGTAAGGGCGAATGCAGTTATTTTAATTATGCCAAAAAGAAAAACCGTTCAATGCCATTGGCACGAACGGTTTCTTTTTATATCATTTTAGCCTTAAATCAGATTTTAACAGAAATTGCATCAAGGCTCTTTGGAAGCTCACTTTCATCAGCAGAAATCAAGAATGTAAACTTTGTTTCGGACTTAGCCGCAAGAACATTAACCTTTGTGATAAAGTCTGCGAGCTTATCGAAATCATCACCACAAATCTTGAGTGTAGAATCTACAAGAACATCTGTTACATCGTAGTTACCTGCACAGATACCGCTAAGAAAACCAAAGAATGAGTCATAACCTGTGATAGCATATTGGTCTGTGTCAATAAGTCTTGCTTTATGAGTAACATCATAAGTAAGCTTTGCACCCTTTTCTACGACAACAACATTGCCGTTTGATGCTGAAACAGCTTCATTTGCGAGAGAGATGAGTTTCTTAGTTTTGCCCGAACCTTTTTTGCCTATGATTAGAGTTACCATTGTAACGCCTCCTTATAAATTTAACCGCATATGCGGAAAGATTACATATTAAAATATTATTTAAGTCTTGCCTCAAGAGCCTCTTTCTGAGCCTCATAGCCAGGTTTGCCGAGAAGTGCGAACATATTCTTCTTATAGCTCTCAACACCAGGCTGGTCAAATGGATTAATACCCATTGTATATCCACTGATAGCACAAGCCTTCTCAAAGAAATAAATGAGATAGCCAAGCTCTGCTTCGCTTGAATCTTCGATTGTAAGAATTACATTAGGAACTCCACCGTCTGTATGAGCAAGAACTGTTCCTTCAAAAGCTTTCTTATTAACGAAATCCATAGTCTTGCCACTAAGGAAGTTTAAGCCGTCAACATTCTCTGGGTCTGTGCCAAGAGTAACATCTTGCTTTGGCTTATCAATAAGAACAACTGTTTCAAACATTGTACGAGAACCGTCCTGAATGAACTGTCCCATAGAATGGAGGTCTGTTGAGAAAACAACAGATGCTGGGAAAAGGCCCTTGTTGTCCTTACCTTCACTTTCGCCAAAGAGCTGCTTCCACCACTCGTTCATAAGAGTGAATGCTGGCTCATAGCTTACGAGAAGCTCAATAGCCTTGCCCTTGCGATAAAGAATATTTCTGATTGCAGCATACTTATAGCAATCGTTCTTTTCGAGGTCACATACTGAAAGCTCCTCACGAGCCTTTGCAGCACCAGCCATAAGAGCATCAATATCAGCACCAGAAACAGCGATTGGAAGAAGTCCTACTGCTGTGAGAACTGAATAACGACCACCAACATCATCAGGTACAACGAAAGTTTCATAGCCTTCACGGTCTGCGAGCATTTTAAGAGTGCCCTTAGCCTTATCAGTTGTGCAGAAAATTCTCTCCTTAGCACCCTCTTTGCCATACTTGTTCTCGAGAAATTCTCTGAAAACTCTGAAAGCAATAGCAGGTTCAGTAGTTGTACCAGACTTAGAAATCATATTGATAGAAACATCTTTGCCCTCACAGATTTGAAGAAGCTCAGAAAGAGCAGTTGAGCTAATGCTGTTGCCTGTGAAATAGATGTCAGGAGTATCCTTTTTCAAAGCATTGTAGTTCGGGGACTTCAAGAATTCAATAGCTGCACGGGCACCGAGGTAAGAGCCACCGATACCGATAACAATAAATACCTCTGTATTCTTCTTGATTCTTTCAGCAGCAGCCTTAATTCTTGCGAACTCGTCCTTATCATAATCAACAGGAAGGTCAAGCCAACCAACAAAGTCATTGCCAAGACCTGATTTGTTGTGGAGCATTTCGTGAGCAGCCTTAATCTGTGGAGCAATTGCTGTATACTCACGGTCAGCGATAAAATCCGAAACATGCTTAACGCTTAATTTTGTTGCCATAATTAAAATATCCTCCTTTAAGTTAGCAGGAAGTTTGGCTAAATGCTTATTCAAAATATATATTCGAAAAAACAAAGTTGCCTACTATTCCCCATCCCTTTATAATTTATTTTACAATATTTAAACTATAATTACAAGCCTATTTGAACATTTTTTATAAATTATCAAAAATCAATGATGTTGTTTTTAATTTTAATCAATACTTTCGCAATAAATATTCATACAAACACCAAGCAAAAATAAAAAACTCAAGCAACAGTCTAAGCTATCACTTGAGTTTTAATATTAAAAATTTATCATCTTCCGAACTCTGCAAGAATCAATTCCTTATTATGCTCAGTTGCCCAGCTTATGCTCCAATCACTTGTAAAGAGTAGAAGGTGATTGCCCTTTAAGTCCTCAATACGCTTTGTATCAGATGCAAGGTCGAGAGTTTTCGGGTCTAAGTCCTCATTTTCTATCCAACGAATACGGTCATATGGAAGCCCCTCCATAATAATATCAACGCCATATTCATTTTTAAGTCTATATTCAAGAACATCAAATTGAAGTACGCCGACAACTCCGACTATAACCTCCTCCATACCGCTGTCAAGTTCTCTGAAAATTTGAATAGCACCCTCTTGTGCAATCTGCGTAATACCCTTAACAAACTGTTTACGCTTCATAGTATCTTTCAGACGAACCTTGTTAAAATGCTCCGGTGCAAAGGTCGGTATACCCTCAAACTTAAATTTCGCATTCGGTGAACATACTGTATCACCTATCGAGAAAATGCCCGGGTCAAATACACCGATAATATCTCCTGCGTAAGCCTCATCAATAACCTCTCTGTCCTGAGCCATAAGCTGTTGAGGCTGTGAAAGACGCATTTTCTTGTTGCCTTGAACATGATAAACTTCCATAGCTTTCTCATATTTTCCTGAACAAATACGCATAAAGGCAATTCTGTCACGATGAGCCTTGTTCATATTTGCTTGAATCTTGAAAACAAAAGCGGAAAAACGGTCATCAAATGGGTCAACCTCTCCGTCAACAGTTTTTCTTGGTAGCGGTGGAGTTGTCATATTGATAAACTCGTTAAGGAATGGCTCAACACCGAAATTCGTCAACGCAGAACCAAAAAATACAGGTGTAAGTCTGCCGTGGCGAACATCATCAAGATTAAGCTCATCGCCTGCTCCGTCAAGAAGCTCAATATCATCTCTGAGAGTGTGAGCGAGGTCATCACCAATCTTCTTATCCAAATCGGGGTCATCAATTTTAAGCTCGTCCGTATCTACTTCACGCTGACCGTTATTTGCGGTGAAAGCAAGGATTTCATTCTTTTTGCGGTCATAAACACCCTTAAATTCCTTACCACAGCCAATAGGCCAGTTAATTGGACAAGTTTTTATACCAAGAACATCTTCAATATCCTCAAGCAAATCATAGGGGCTTTTTGCTTCTCTATCCATTTTATTTATGAATGTAAAAATCGGAATATCACGAAGCAAACAAACCTTAAAGAGCTTTTTAGTTTGATTTTCAACACCCTTTGAAGCGTCAATAACCATAACTGCAGAGTCCGCAGCCATAAGTGTTCTATAAGTATCCTCCGAGAAGTCCTGGTGTCCCGGAGTATCTATAATATTGATACAACAGCCATTATATTCAAACTGCATAACAGAGGAGGTAACAGAAATACCTCTCTGCTTTTCAATTTCCATCCAGTCAGAAACAGCGTGTTTATCGGTTTTCTTTCCTTTAACCGAGCCAGCAAGCTGTATAGCTCCACTATAAAGCAAAAGTTTTTCGGTAAGTGTTGTTTTACCTGCGTCAGGGTGCGAGATTATCGCAAATGTTCTTCTCTTTTCAATCATTTCTCTATTACTTGGCAAACTGATTCCTCCATAGGATAAATTTTATTAAGCCTTAATGCACTCACTTAGTGCTGAAATTACATATTCCATCTGTTCATTTGTCAAGGTGGAATATAGCGGTAAGGTTACTTCATTCTGATATAGCTCAAATGCATTCGGATAGTCTTTTATATCAAAACCAAGATTTTTATAAGCTGTCAGCAGAGGCAATGGCTTATAATGAACATTAGTAGCCACTCCCATTTCTGCCATCTTTGAAATAACATTATTTCTGAACTCTGAGTCGTGTCCTGTAAGCCACGAAATATAAAGATGTCCGCTTGAAGTACCATTTTTAGTATAGTGTTTTAGATAACCCATACCAAGCTTATCAAGCTGTGAATTGTAATACTCAATTATCTCTCTGCGTCTTTTCAGCATTGAGGGATAGCGTTTAAGCTGTACAAGTCCGATTGATGCCATAATATCCGTCATATTGCACTTGAAGTATGGTGCAACTATGTCATATTCCCAAGCACCAGCTCTTGTTTTTGCAAGGGCGTCTTTATTCTGACCATGTAGGGATAGAAGCATATATTGCTTATAAAGCTCATCATTATCAATAAAATCTCTGTCACACCATGTAACAGCACCACCTTCTGCAGTAGTGAGATTTTTTACAGCGTGAAAAGAAAAAGCGGTAAAATCTGCTACACTTCCGCTTTTTTGATTTTTATATTCCGCCCCAAAGGAATGAGCACCATCTGCAAGAACTATAATTCTTCCAAAGCCCTCTTGGATTTTATTTTTAGGCTTAAACAACGATTTCTTAGTTTCAAGCACCTTAAAAATGCTGTCATAATCGCACATAGCTCCACCGACATCAACAGGTATAACCACCTTTGTTTTATCGGTAATAGCCTTTGCCAAAGCTTCAGCATCAAGGTGTAGCTTTCCTTTTGCACAATCAACTATAACAGGCTTTGCACCCACATGGCATATAACGCTTGCAGACGCTGTATAAGTATATGCAGGAACGATGACCTCATCGTCCTCACCTATTCCAAGAATACGGAGAGTCATTTCAAGAGAGGCTGTCGCAGAATTAAGACAAACAGCCTTTGTTGTACCACAAAATTCAGCTATTTCCTTTTCAAATTTTTTGGTTTTAGGACCTGTTGTTATCCAACCACTGCGAAGTGTGTCTGCCACTTCGCTTATTTCCTCCTCGCCAATATCAGGAGGTGAAAATGGTATTTTCATTGCTGTCCCCCATTTAATTATATATATTTTCTGCTATTGCCTTGGCTATATTATAGTCACCGACAGTCGTTATCTTCATATTTGAAGCGTCACCCTTTAGCAGCTTTACTTCTACTCCACCTATAAAGCATATTTTACAAGAATCTGTAAGAGTAAGCTTTTCCTCGTCAGAAAGAGCATTATAAAGCCTTTTCAATAGATTTATATTAAAGCTTTGCGGTGTCTGGCTGTGATAAATTTTACTTCTATCAGGCATATCTGAAATAGTATTGCTGTCCTCAGATACAATTATAGTATCTACCTCAGGAATAACAGTATTACAAGCACCATATTTAAGAGCCGCATCAATATTTTCATCAATCATTCTTAGTGTAACAAACGGACGAACTGAATCGTGTGTTACGATTATATGTTCATCACTTTCGCCGAACTCTTTTTCTATATCGGCAATAATATTGAAAATTGTAGAATTTCTATCCGCACCGCCTTGAGAAATTCTTATCCTTGATTTATCTATATTAAATTCATCTAAAAGCTCTTTCATATGAGAAATCCAGCTTGAATGTACACCAATATAGATATAATCGAGCTTTTCAGAAAGCAAGAATTTTTCAAGTGTATAAATTATAATTGGCTTATTGCCAAGTGGCAGAAATTGCTTAGGCATAGTCGAGATATTCATTCTTGAACCGACACCACCTGCAACTATTGCGGCAAAAATCATTCTATCAACTCCTATAAAAGTTCTGAGGGTTTCTTTCCCTTCAAAACCTCTTTATAGCTTCTCTCTGTATCAACTAAAATCATATCGTGATGAGGTTTTTGTTTATCTTCGGGTGGGGGCGTCATATAGTCCCCAAAAGCTTTTTTAAGATATGGGTCATAACCGATAGGAATAGGCATCTGCAAGCCCTCAAATTCACGATAAACCGCACTTGCAAACCATTCCTTAGGGTATTCAGGCTGCATAGAATGTACACCCTCGCAAAGCTCTGTGATATATTCGCAATCGGAAATTTTATATTTGCTCATACGCCTTTCAGCATTACGCCATTTTTTCTCACGAGCCTTTGGTGACTTGACTATCGAAAGCAAAAATTTACTTCCAAGAGCCATAATTCCGCCGTGATTTTCTGGAACGATTTGTGCAAGAAACAACGAATAAATCATAGCATTGAGCTTTTGCATTGTGCGTTTAAATTTTCCTTTTGGACAGCCATCTATCGGAAAAATATCCATCATTATTCCAAAAGGTATATCAAGATGAGCCTGATTTGCCTTAACACAAGTAGTTTCAGTATCAACTATTGTTGTAAAAATATTTCCTGTAAAGATTTTCTCATCTGTCCGCAATAGCTTAAAGCGTTCATGCTTATCATTATCCCAAAGTTTATATAACTTTTCATAGTCATCTCTCGGCATAAGTATGTCTATATCGTCGTCCCAAGGGATAAAGCCACCAGTTCTGAGCGAACCTATACAGCAACCTCCGCAGAGATAGAAAAGCAGATTATTTTTATCGCAAAATTCCTTGAAATACACAAGCGTATCAAGTTCTTTAAGCTGTAGCTTACGCAATGTTTCAGGAGTAAATTCATATAACTTTTGGTTTTCCATATAAAACCTCATTTAATATGTAAATATAATAGCTAATAAACAATCGGAGATAATCCGCCTTTATTATTCAATACCTGCATGAATTTTTGCAGCCATAAGAGTATTTTTCATAAGCATAGCAATAGTCATAGGACCTACGCCACCAGGAACAGGTGTTATATAAGAAGCCTTTGGCTCTACGCTATCGAAATCTACATCTCCGCAAAGTTTGCCATTTTCATCTCTGTCCATACCAACATCAATGACAACAGCACCCTCTTTGACCATATCGCCTGTAACAAACTTAGGCTTACCGACAGCCGCAACAAGAATATCAGCATCTCTTGTAATTTCAGCAAGATTCTTTGTACGGCTGTGCGTAATGGTTACAGTGCCGTTTTCATGGAGCAAAAGCATAGCCATAGGCTTACCAACAATGTTACTTCTGCCGATTACAACACAATTCTTGCCGGAAATTTCTATATTTTCAGAATGAATAAGCTCCATAACGCCAGCAGGTGTGCAAGGCAAGAACTTATAATCACCTATCATAATCTTACCAACATTAGATGCGTGGAAAGCGTCAACATCTTTTTCAGGGCTGATTGCCTCAATAACAGCCTTTTCATCAAGGTGCTTAGGTAATGGAAGCTGAACAAGAATACCATTAATTTCAGGCTTTTTATTAAGCTTATCAACAAGGGCAAGGAGTTCTTCCTGAGTTGTTTCAGCTGGAAGTGCATATTCTTCAGACATAAAACCAACTTCTGCACAAGCCTTTTTCTTATTATTGACATAAACTCTTGATGCGGGGTCATCACCAACAATAACAACTGCAAGTCCTGGAACTATGCCCTGTGCCTTTAGTTTTTCTGTTTCTGCCTTAACGCTCTCACGAACCTTTTTAGAAACCTCTTTACCGTTAATTATCTTAGCCATAAAATCTCCACCTTTTATATTAAATTACTCTTTAACTTTATCCTTTAATGCTTTTGTTGTATGAACGAAATTATTTTTCTTGCGGAATACAATAAGCATCACAATTCCTGCTATCATAACCACCGCTGAAAGAATCTGCGATACACGAAGATTTAAGAATGGTGTATAAAGACTATCTGTTCTCAAGCCTTCAACTATCATTCGCTCAAAGCCATACCATACAAGGTAAAGCAAGAAAATCTGTCCGTAATACTTCTGAAATTTCTTACTAAAGAAGTGCAAAAGCACAAAACCAAGCAAGCACCACAATGATTCATACAAGAAACAAGGGTGAACCGTTACTCCGCCGGTATTTTCACTCATCATTCCCCAAGGAAGATTAGTTTCTGTACCGAAAGCCTCTTGATTTATGAAATTGCCCCATCTGCCTATACCTTGTCCAATCAGAAAACCTAGTGAGGCAACATCAAGTATCGCAGGAATATTAAGCTTGAGAATTTTCGCAACGATACAGCCACCAAGCAATGCTCCGATAAGACCGCCATAAATCGCAAGTCCGCCATCGTGTATCGCAAAGATTTTATCGGGGTGACTACTGTAAAAATCCCACGAGAAAAATACATAGTAAAGTCTTGCACAAATTATTGCGGTTATAAGGCCGACAATAACACAATCAAGAAATTTCTCACTCGGAATTTTAAAACGCTTCAAACTCATCATCGCATAAATAAATGCAAGAATAAAGCCAATTCCGATTATAATTCCATACCAATAGATATGATAATCGCCTATTGAAAAGGCGACATTATTTATATTCAGACTTATGCCCAGATGTGGAAAAGATACATTCATATCTGACATTTTAATTATCCTTTCATCGTTAGATGTAGGGGGTGAACTGCGTTCATTGGTAATTACTTCAACCGCTTAGCATATGCACTCACCCAAGACACTCAAAGTTTAGGTCAAGCCTTTTTAAAGGCTTGCGGA
>OBJG01000212.1_pt1 | contig 71952 bp, 60 predicted proteins | sample 1517941 | NCBI WGS metagenome assembly OBJG01 (sample SAMN04571712, study PRJEB22368) | human gut metagenome | biome: human gut; material: stool | host: Homo sapiens | place: Luxembourg | collected 2012-09-21
GCGACGGCATCGCCCGCGCCAGCGGTCTGGAAAAGTGCATGGCAGGCGAGCTGCTTCAGTTTGACAACGGTGAATACGGCATGGCCCAGAACCTGGAGGAGAACACCGTCTCCATCGTTCTGCTGGGCTCCGACGTCGGCATCAAGGAAGGCAGCACCGTCAAGCGCACCGGCAAGGTCGTTTCCGTGCCGGTGGGCGACGCACTGATCGGCCGTGTCGTCAACGCACTGGGCCAGCCCATCGACGGTGCAGGCCCCATCGAGACCACCGAGTTCCGTGCCATCGAGAGCAAGGCCCCCGGCATCATCGACCGCCAGCCCGTCAAGGAGCCGCTCCAGACCGGCATCAAGGCCATCGACTCGATGATCCCCATCGGCCGCGGCCAGCGTGAGCTGATCATCGGCGACCGCCAGACCGGCAAGACCACCATCGCAGCCGATACCATCATCAACCAGAAGGGCAAGGACGTCCTCTGCATCTATGTCGCCATCGGCCAGAAGCGCTCGACCGTTGCCAACCTCGTGCAGAGCCTGACCGAAGCCGGTGCCATGGGCTACACCATCGTGGTGTCCGCCACGGCGTCCGAGCTGTCGCCGCTGCAGTATATCGCCCCCTATTCCGGCTGTGCCATGGGCGAATACTTCATGCACAAGGGCAAGCATGTCCTCATCATTTACGACGACCTGTCCAAGCACGCCGTCGCTTACCGTGCCCTGTCGCTACTGATCCGCCGTCCGCCGGGACGTGAAGCTTACCCCGGCGACGTTTTCTATCTGCATTCCCGTCTGCTGGAACGTGCGGCCAAGCTCTCCAATGAGCTGGGCGGCGGCAGCCTGACGGCTCTGCCCATCATCGAGACGCAGGCGGGTGACGTTTCCGCCTACATTCCGACGAACGTCATCTCCATCACCGACGGCCAGATCTTCCTGGAGACCGAGCTGTTCCACTCCGGCGTCATGCCGGCCGTCAACCCCGGCATCTCGGTGTCGCGCGTCGGTGGCAACGCACAGATCAAGGCCATGAAGAAGGTCGCGGGCACCCTGAAGCTGATCTACTCCCAGTACCGCGAGCTGCAGTCCTTTGCACAGTTCGGCTCCGATCTGGACGCCGACACCAAGGCCCGTCTGGCACAGGGCGAGCGCATCGTGGAGGTACTGAAGCAGAACCGTTCGGCTCCCGTGGCAGTGGAAAAGCAGGTGGCCATTCTGTATGCCACCATCCACGACTACCTCGTCAAGGTTAAGGTGCCGGACGTGGCGGAATACGAAAAGGGCCTGTACGAATATCTCGACAACAGTGCCGACGGCGCCAAGGTCATGGAGACCATCCGCACCACCGGCAATCTGGACAAGGATACCGAGGAAGCACTCAAGGGCGTTCTGTCCACCTACACCGAGAGCTTCGTCAAGGCGCACTGAGGGAAGGAGGCGTAACGCATGGCAGGTTCCATGAAGGACATCAAGCTGCGCATCAAAAGCGTAGAAAGTACCATGCAGATCACCAAGGCCATGGAGCTGGTGGCTTCCTCCAAAATGCGCCGTGCCAAGGAGCGTGTCGAACACAGCCGCCCCTATTTTGAGACCCTGCACGAAACACTGACTGGCATTGCGGCAGCGGACCCCCGCGCCCGCAGCCCGTATCTGCGCCGGGACGAGATCCGGCGGACGCTGCTCATCGTCATCGCGGGCGACCGCGGCCTGGCGGGCGGCTACAACAGCAACGTGCTGAAACAGGCCGAGGCCCAGCAGGGCCCCGTGACCGTGCTGCCCATCGGCAAGCGGTCGGCGGAGTATTTCGCCCACCACGAGGCCGACCTGTTCACCGACGAGGTGCTGCTGGCGGCGGAGATCTCGGTGGGCGAGTGCTTCTCGCTCTCCCGCAAGATCACCGAGGGCTTTCTGAAGGGCGATTACGACGCCGTGAAGATCTGCTACACCCGGTTCGACTCCATGATGACCCAGACGGCCGCCACAATGGAGGTGCTGCCCCTGAGCATCGAGCCGACCGAGGAGCAGAAGGCAGCGGCCCGCCGCAGCCAGATCCTGTACAAGCCCAGCAGCGAGGAAGTGTTCCGTGCCATCATCCCCGAATACGTCGCGGGCATCGTCTACGGTGCCGTGTGCGAGAGCGTGGCCAGCGAGCTGGCCGCCCGCCGCACCGCCATGGACGCCGCGACCAAGAATGCGGGCGAAATGATCGACCATCTGAATCTGTATTACAACCGCGCCCGTCAGGCTGCCATCACGCAGGAGATCACCGAGATCGTGGCCGGCGCGGAGATTTGAAAGTAAGGAGTTGTAGCCTATGTCCGAAAAACACATCGGCAAGGTGATCCAGGTCATCGGCCCGGTGCTGGACATCCAGTTCAAGGATGGCGAGCTGCCGGAGCTGCTCAACGCCATTGAGATCGACAACCACGGCGAGAAGCTCATCGTCGAGGTGGCCCAGCTCACCGGCGACAATGTGGCGCGCTGCATCGCCATGAGCAGCACCGATGGTCTGGTGCGCGGCACCGACGCCGTGGATACCGGCGAGTCCATCAAGGTGCCGGTGGGCGACCAGTGCCTGGGCCGCGTGTTCAACCTGCTGGGCGAGCCGGTGGACAACAAGCCCGCCCCGGAGGCCGAGGCCTACTGGCCCATCCACCGCCCGGCTCCCAGCTATGAGGAGCAACAGTCCACCACCGAGATCCTGGAGACCGGCATCAAGGTCGTTGACCTGATCTGCCCCTACGCCAAGGGCGGCAAGATCGGCTTGTTCGGCGGTGCCGGTGTCGGCAAGACCGTTCTGATCCAGGAGCTGATCTATAACATCGCCACCGAGCACAACGGCTACTCGGTCTTCACCGGCGTCGGCGAGCGCACCCGTGAGGGCAACGACCTCTACGGCGAGATGACCGAGAGCGGCGTCATCAACAAGACGGCGCTGGTCTACGGCCAGATGAACGAGCCTCCCGGAGCCCGTATGCGCGTGGCACTGTCCGGCCTGACCATGGCGGAGTATTTCCGCGATGTCAAGAATCAGGACGTGCTGCTCTTCATCGACAACATCTTCCGCTTCACCCAGGCCGGTTCTGAGGTGTCGGCTCTGTTGGGCCGTATGCCCTCCGCCGTCGGCTACCAGCCCACGCTGGCCACTGAAATGGGTGCTTTGCAGGAGCGCATCACCTCCACCCGCAAGGGCTCCATCACCTCCGTTCAGGCCGTCTACGTTCCCGCCGACGACCTGACCGACCCGGCCCCTGCCACTACCTTCACCCATCTGGATGCCACCACCGTCCTGAGCCGTGACATCGCATCCCAGGGCATCTACCCGGCTGTGGACCCGCTGGATTCCACCAGCCGCATCCTGAGCCCCGAAGTCGTGGGTCAGGAGCACTACGAGATCGCCCGCGCCGTCCAGAAGGTGCTGCAGCGCTACAAGGAGCTGCAGGACATCATCGCCATCATGGGCATGGACGAGCTGAGCGAGGAAGACAAGCGGACCGTCAGCCGCGCCCGCAAGGTGCAGCGCTTCCTGTCCCAGAGCTTCCACGTGGCCGAACAGTTCACCGGTATGCCCGGCCAGTATGTGCCGCTCAAGGAGACACTGCGCGGCTTTAAGATGATCCTGAACGGCGAGTGCGATGACCTGCCGGAGAGTGCATTCCTGTTCGCCGGCACCATCGACGATGTGTTCGCCAAGGCGAAGAAAGGGTAAACCATGACGACCTTTCATCTGACGGTGGTCACGCCGGACGGCTGTGCCTTTGACGGGCAGGCCGAGCGGGTGGTCTGCCGCGCCATCGACGGTGACCTTGCCATTCTGGCCAAGCACGGCGACTACTGCACCGCGCTGGGCATGGGCGAGGCCCACATCGTGGACGCGGAGGGCCAGCGCCGCCGTGCTGCCTGCATGGGCGGGATGCTCACCGTGCTGGACGGAACGGTCCGGCTGGTCGCCACCACCTGGGAGTGGGCCGAAGAGATCGACCAGGCCCGCGCCGAGGCCTCCAAAAAGCGCGCCGAGGAGCTTCTGGCACAGAAGAATCTGGACAAGCGCGACTATGAGCTGGCCCAGGCCCGCCTGAAGCGCGCCCTCGTCCGCACCTCCATCCACCCGTAACAGCAAACAGCACCCCATCCGCAGCGCCTGCTGCCGGTGGGGTGCTTTTGTGCGGTGCGATTTACGTTGTGGCAAAAACGATACCGATGGTGCCGGGGCCGGAGTAGCCGCCGATGGTGGTACCGATGTCCGTCTCGATGATCTGCTCGAACTTGCCGTACTGTGCAAGCCCGGCCTTGACGGCCTCCAAACAGCCGGGTTTGGGCTGGCAGGAGGAGAGGAAGACGACACTGGTATCGATGTCGTCTCGGTCAGCCAGCTTCTCGGTGATGTATTTGCCCACGCAGATGGGAAGCTGACCGCGGTACTTCTTGACCACCTTCAGCTCGCCGTCGATGACGGCCAGACTGGGCTTGATGCCCAGAATGTTGGCCCCGAAGGCCAGCACGCCGGAGCAGCGGCCACTCTTGGCCATGTAGTCCAACTGGTTGAGCACGAAGCTGAGATCGACCTTCTTGGCAAGGGCTTGTAGCCGCATACAGATGTTCCGGGGCGGCAGGCCGTCCGCCGCGAGCTTGGCTGCCCGCAGGACGAGATAGCCCTGCCCGGTGCAGATGTTCTCGCTATCCACGACCGAGACGTTCCCGAACTCCTGCGCGGCGAGTTTTGCGTTCTGGCAGCAGGACGAGAACTTGGACCCGACACAGATGTGGATGACGGCATCGTAGTCTTTAGCAAAGGGCGCAAAGAAATCCGTGTACTCCACGAGGTTCGGGGCAGCGGATTTCGGCATCTTGCCGCCGTTCTGCACATGGGTGAACACATCGGCGGGGCGGACGGTAACGCCGTCCAGCAGGCTTTCCTCGCCCATCAGGATGTGCATGGGGATGAGCGAGATATTCCACTGCCGCAGCAGCGTTTCGGACAGGTCACAGGTGCTGTCCGCAGTAATCTTGATCTTCACGTTCGATACTCCTCTTCTGTTCGCCGGGCCGGGCCGCAGCGCGTTGGTTTCTTCAAAATCCTGAATTATCATAGCACAAAAGCTTAAAGTTTGTTAGGCAATCACAAAAATGAAATGTGAATCTTTTGTGAATTGCTGATTCTGGCGGAAAAAGGCTGGCATTTGTGTACAGTTGTCACAAAATAAACCGGTTTTTTATGGTTCTTTCCGAAAATTCGCTCGGAACTGTTTATTTTGTCCGCCAAAAATTATATAATAAGTAGTACCACACGATGGATCAAAATGAGATCGGTCTGCGCTGCGGCCGTTTTATGTTTATTTGGAGGTTGCCTTATTATGTTTGTTACCGACTATACCAAGCATCTGCTTGATCATGTGAAGAAGATCCACTTCATTGGCTGCGGCGGCAGCGGCATGTATCCGCTGATCCAGATCCTCAACGCCAAGGGCTATGTGATCTCCGGCAGCGATGTGCTGGACGGAAGCATCATCCAGTACGAGCGGGAGATGGGCGTCAAAGTCTCGCTGGGCCACAGTGCCGACAACGTCATTGGCACCGACCTCGTGGTCTACTCGGCTGCCATCTCGAAGGACAATGTGGAGCTGAATGCGGCGGCTTCCTACGGCATCCCCACCGTGGAGCGCAGCGTCCTGCTGGGCTACGTCAGCCGCCTGTATAAGGACAGCATCTGCGTTTCCGGCACCCACGGCAAGACGACCACCACGTCCATGATCACCACGGCGCTGGAGCTGGCAGGCCGCGACCCCTCTGCCGTCATCGGCGGCAAGCTGCCCCTCATCGGCGGCTACGGCAAGGCCGGCAAGGGCGACGACATCGTCATCGAGGCCTGCGAGTATTCCGAGACCTTCCTCAAGCTGACTCCGTATCTGTCGGTCGTGCTGAACATCGACAACGACCATCTGGACTACTACGGCAGCATGGGCGAGCTGAAGTTCGCCTTCAAGCGCTTCGCCCTGATGACCCAGTTCATGATCTTCGCCAACGCCGACGATAAGAACACCATGGATGTCATGTACACCCTGGACCGCCGCGTCCGCACCTTTGGCATCGACAACGACGGTGACTACCGCGCCATCAATGTGCAGGAGTACAAGCCCGGCTTCTTTGAGTTCGACCTCCAGGAGTGGGGCAAGGTCACCGGCCACATCCGTCTGGCGGTGCCCGGCCGTCACAACGTATACAACGCGCTGGCCATGTGCGCCGTCTGCCGCTTTGTGGGCCTGACCGTAGAGCAGTGCGCCGATGCAGCCCTGAACTTCAAGGGGGCAGGCCGCCGCTTTGAGCTGTACGGTGAGTGCAACGGTGCAGTGGTCGTGGACGACTACGCACACCACCCCACCGAGATCCGTGCGACCCTGACCACGGCCCGCGAAATGGGCTACAAGCGCCTCATCGCTGTCCACCAGCCGTTTACATACAGCCGGACCAAGATGCTGTTCAACGACTTCGTGGATGTCTTCAAGATCCCCGACATCACAGTGCTGACCCCCATCATGGGCAGCCGTGAGCCGAACGACCCCTCCATCACCAGCGCCAAGCTGGCCGCCCAGATCCCGAACGCAGTCCTGGTGGACAGCCTGGAAGCTGCGGCGCAGTGGGTCAAGGACAATGCCCGCGAAGGTGACCTCGTCATCACCCTCGGCTGCGGCGATATCTATAAGGCCAGCAAGATGATGGTGGCAAAGGACTGAAGCTGCCGCATCCGGTGACCAATAAAACCAAAGCTCCCTGCCGGGCACAAAATGTGCGGCAGGGAGCTTTTTTGTGGGATGCGAACCGTCTGTTCACCCGTTCCGCCGCTTCAGGATCTCGTCCAGAATGGCGTCGGCGACGTCCGATTTGCTCATGAGGGGCAGTTCGCGGGCACCGTCCGGGGTGATGAAGGTGACGACATTGGTGTCCACGCCGAAACCGGCACCGGCCACCTTCAGGTTGTTGGCAACCACCATGTCGAGGTTCTTCCGGGTCAGCTTGGCCGAGGAGTTTTCCAGCATGTCGCGGGTCTCCATCGAGAAGCCGCAGAGGAACTGCTGGGTCTTCCGGGGGCCGATGGTGCCGAGAATGTCGGCGGTGCGTTCCACCGGGATGGAAAGGTCATCGTCCTTTTTCTTGATCTTGTCGTCGGCGACGGTGGCGGGGCGGTAGTCGGCTACGGCAGCGGCCATGACGAGGATGTCCATCGCGTCAAAGCGGCTGGTCACGGCGTCGTACATGTCCTGTGCGGTGGTGATGGGCACATCCTCGGTGAACCGGACCGGCGGCAGGGCCGTGGGGCCGTGGATGAGGGTGACGTCTGCACCACGCATCGCGGCGGCGCGGGCCACGGCATAGCCCATCTTGCCGGTGGAGTGATTGGTCAGGTAGCGCACGGGGTCCAGCGGCTCCTGGGTGGGGCCGGCGGTCACGGCGATGCGCAGCCCGGCCAGGTCCTTCGGGCGGGCAATGGCGTGGAGGATGTACTCGATGAGGACGTCCTCCTTCGGCAGGCGGCCGCTGCCCACATCTTTGCAGGCCAGCACACCGCTCTCGGACGGGATGACGGTGAAGCCGTAGCGCTCCAGCGTGGCGATGTTGTCCTGGGTGATGGGGTTTTCCAGCATCCCGGTGTTCATGGCAGGGGAGACCAGTTTCGGGCACTTGGCCGCGAGGACGGTCGTGGTCAGCATGTCGTCGGCAATGCCGTGGGCCATCTTGGCGATGACGTTGGCCGTGGCCGGTGCAACGAGGATGACGTCGGCCTTTTTGGCCAGTGCGATATGGGTGACCTCGAACTTGAAATCCCGGTCGAAGGTGTCCACCATGCACTTGTGGCCGGTGAGCGTTTCGAACGTGATGGGGGTGATGAACTGGGTGGCGTTCCGGGTCATGATGACCTCGACGTCGGCCCCCAGCTTGCGCAGTGCGCTGGCGACATTCGCCATTTTATAGGCGGCAATGCCGCCGGTGACGCCCAAAAGGACGCATTTTCCGTTCAGATCCATCCAAAAACCTCCCAAATCTCTGGTTTGCTCCCCTTAGTATAATGCAAAATTGCCGCCAGCACAATAAAATCTTTTTGCAGCACTTGTAACGGAAGGCAAAATGCGGTAAAATAACCCTTGACTTAGAGTAAAAGGAACCAAACCCTCTCAGTCTCGCTGCGCTCGACAGCTCTCCCGAAGGGAGAGCTTGGAAGCAGAAACGTTGGCCTGTAACGTAAAACCTCCCCCTTTGGGGGAGGTGGCAGCGCGGATGCGCTGACGGAGAGGGTTGGCTCTTGCAAATCAGGAAAGGTTTCCCAAATATGATCTTAGCCATTGATATAGGCAACACCACCGTCGCCCTGGGGGGCATCAAGGACGGACGTGTATGCTTTGTGGCCCACATGGATACGGTGCGCACCCGCACGGCGGCGGAGTACCGCGCCGAGATGGAAAAGGTGTTTTCGCACCGCCGCCACCCGGAGCGCCCCATGCGCTTTGAGGGCGCGGTGCTGACCAGCGTTGTGCCCCAGATCACGGGGGCGCTGGCCGAGTGCGCCCGCCATTACACCGGCAAAAAGCCGGTCATCGTATCGCCGGACATCCGCACCGGCCTGACCATGGGCGTACCCGACCCCCATACCGTGGGCAAGGACCGTCTGGTCGATGCTGCCTATGCGGCGGCAAAGTTCCCGCTGCCGGTCATCACGGTGGACCTGGGCACGGCCACCACCTTCAATGTGGTGGATGAGGACCGGGTGTTCCGGGGCGGCGTCATCTGCCCCGGCCTGTCTACCGGGCTGCGGGCTCTGGGGGAGCGCTGCGCCCAGCTGCCGCAGGTGCGCCTCGGCTCCCCGAAGAGCGCCATCGGTGTGAACACGGAGAGCTGTATGCTGTCTGGCTCGGTGCTGGGCACGGCGGTGCTGCTGGACGGCATCGCCCAGCGCATCGAAGAAGAACTGGGCCGCCCGGCAACGCTGGTCGTGACCGGCGGTCTGGCCAAATACGTCACCCCGCTCTGCCGCCATCCGCTGACCTACGACCCCGAACTGCTGATGAAGGGTCTGGCGCTGCTGTACCAGATGAATGCGCCGCAGCACCACGCAGGCGGCGGCAAAAAGCGGAACCAGAACTTCCGCCGCGCCCGCCGACCCCACCCGCAGCGCCGGGAGCGCCGCGAGGATGAGGCCAGAGCAGGCTGACGACAGACAGGATGGAGAAGAGAATGAAATTAGGGATTCTGGGCACGGGCATGATCGTGCGGGAATTTTTGCCGTGGCTGACCGGGGCGGACTCGCCTTTTACGGTGCAGTGCATCTGCAGCACCCAGCGCAGCGCAGAGGCGGCGGGGGAGCTGTGCGAACAGTACAGCATCCCCCAGCATACCACCAACTATTTTGAGCTGTTACAGGACGTGGACGTGGTCTATCTGGCCGTGCCGAACAACCAGCACGCCCGCTATGCCAAGGTGGCCATTGAGGCGGGGAAGCACGTCATCGTGGAAAAGCCAATGGCCATCAATGCCTTGCAGGCAGAGGAGCTGGCGAATCTGGCCCGCCGCAGGAAAGTCTTCCTGTTCGAGGCCATGACCACCCAGTATCTGGAAAATTACAACAAGATCCGCGAACTGCTGCCCCGCGTAGGCAAAGTGAAGCTGGTGCAGTGCAACTTCAGCCAGTATTCCAGCCGGTACGATGCGTTCTGCGCCGGGGAGACGCCGGCCTCCTTTGACCCGGCCCGTGCGGGCGGTGCGCTGATGGATCTGAACGTCTACAACATCAGCTACATCGTGGGCCTGTTCGGTGAGCCGAATCAGGTGCACTACACCGCCAACATCGAGCGCGGCATCGACACCAGCGGCATCCTGACCATGGAGTATAACAGCTTCCGCGCGGTGAGCATCGCCGCCAAGGACTGCGGCGCACCGGCCCGGTATGTCATCCAGGGCACGAAGGGCTATATTTTGCAGAAATCTACCGCCAACTGGTGCGGCGGTGTGACCTTCCACCCCAATGAGGGCAAGGAAGAGCACTACAACCTCAACGGCGGCCGCCCCCGGCAGGCGGCCGAGTTCCATGCGTTCGCCCGCGCCATCGAGGGCGGCGACCAGGAGCTTTGCAGCCGGATGCTGGATACCTCTGTGGCCGTCAGCAAGGTGCTGACCGTGGCCCGGCGGTCAGCAGGACTCAAGTTCTGACCACGGACAATGCCCTGACAAGCGTGTCTGAAGTCCGTATAAACAAAATTTATCCCGCATAGAGCGGGCAGGTTTGCGCCGTATCCGACGTAAGGGCGGAACGGCAGCAGGAGGAAAACAGAATGAAAAACAACGATCTTCGTACTCTCACCCGGCTGGCACTGCTGGTTGCCATCGAGCTGGTCATGAAGGCCATCGGCCTGGGCAGTGTGCCCATGGGCCCGCTTTACATGAGCTTTTTGACCCTTCCCATCGCCGTGGGTGCCATCACCATGGGCCCCGCTGCGGGTGCCATCCTGGGCGGCGTGTTCGGCGCGGTGAGCTTCTATGACGCCATCACCGGCGCTTCGGCCATGACCGGTGCCCTGTTCCAGGTCAGCCCGGTCAACACCTTCATCCTCTGCGTGGGGATGCGTGTGCTGATGGGCCTGTGCGTCGGCCTCATCTTCAGCGGCCTGAAGAAGCTGGACAAGCCCGGCACCTGGAGCTACATCCTCAGCGCCATGTGCGCCCCGGCTCTGAACACCCTGTTCTTCATGGGCTACATCGTGCTGGCCTTCTACGGCTGCGACTATGTCCAGAACCTCGTGTCCGTCAAGGGCGCGGCCAACCCGTTCATGTTCGTCGTCTTGCTGGTCGGCGTGCAGGGCGTGGCCGAGTTCCTGGTGTCCGGCATCCTGGGCGGCATCGTCGCCCGTGCTGTGCACAAGTTTTTGAAGTAACCGACGCGCCACACGTCAGGGCAGCGCGTCCGGCCCGATCATAAAATAACAAAAGCCAGAACTGGTCTGCCAAACGGCAGCGCAGTTCTGGCTTTTTTGTGGTTTCATGCAGCACCCGGAACCGGGTACGGACGGCGGATCACGCCTCTGCGATGGCCTCGACCTCGCACAGGACGCCCTTGGGCAGGTCCTTGACGGCGACACAGCTGCGGGCGGGCTTGGAGGTGAAGAACTTGGCGTAAACCTCGTTGAAGGCCGCAAAATCCGCGATGTCGGCCAGGAAGCAGGTGGTCTTGACCACCTTGTCAAAGCCGCTGCCGCCGGCTTCCAGAATGGCGCCGACGTTCTTGCAGCTCTGCTCCGCCTGTGCGGCGATGCCTTCGGGGATGGTGCCGTCGGCGGGGTTCACCGGGATCTGGCCGGAGGTGTAAACAAAACCGTTGGTGAGAAAGCCCTGCGAGTAGGGGCCGATGGCGCCGGGGGCCTTTTCTGTAGCGATCACTTTCATAGGATACTCCTTCTTTCTTCATCTGAGATGTGAAATGCGTTTGCTATGCTGAGTCTACACCCGGCAGACGGGTGCTGTCAATCATTCGGCACTTTTTTCGCCGTCCGGCTTTACATTCCGCGCAAAAGGCGGTATTCTTTATGTACCAACCACTGTTTCAGGAGGAGCCCCATGGATATCCGCCAGCTGCATTATTTTCTGGTCCTGTGCGAGGAGATGAACTACACCCGCGCGGCCCAGCGGCTGTTTCTGTCGCGGCAGGCGCTGCGGCAGAGCATCACCGCGCTGGAAGCCGAACTCTGCGGGCCGCTGTTCGTCAGCGCCCATCACAAGCTCTCGCTCACCGAGCGGGGGCTGAGCCTGCAGCGCCATGCGGCCCCGGTGGTGGAGCAGTTCCAGCAGATGCAGGCGGCCCTCCATGCCGAGATTCAGTCGGCCCAGCCGGTGCGCATCGGCATCAGCGTCTCGCTGGTGCCGGACTATCTGCCCGGTCTGGAGACCCAGCTGGACAAGTTCCGCCAGCAGTACCCCCACATCGAGATGCGGTTCCGCCTGCTGGACAACGATGCCGTGGCCGACGGAGTAGAGCAGGGCGAGCTGGACGCGGGGCTGGTCATGGACCTGGGCTGCGCGGCGCAGGTGCTGGCCCGCACGACCCTGCGGGCAGATCCTGCCTGCCTGCTGGTGCCGCGCGGCCACCCCTTCTGGGAAAAGGAGCGGGTGCCGCTGGCAGCGCTGCGGGGGCAGCGGGTGCTGCTGCCCAGCCTGCGGCAGGACCTGTTTGCGCCCCTGTGGGACGCCTGCGCCAAGGCGGGTTTTGCGCCCGACGCCGAGATCGGCCCCAGCTTCTATCAGGCCTATTATCTGGTGCAGGAACAGCTGTGCACCTGCCTGACCCGGTATGAGCCGGGGGCACGGCGGGAGCTGGACCGGGTGCGCGATGTGCTCATTGAGGATATGCCGCCGCTCTGTGTCTCGATGGTGCAGCGGCGGGACCACAACTCGGCCTATCTGGACCTGCTGCGCAGCTACCTGATGGAGGTGCTGGGCGGTACGGCATCGCTGCCGCCTCGGCGGGGCCGCCCGGCCAAGCCGTTCTACAGCCGTCCGGTGCTGTCCAGCACGGCGGTGGAAAAGCCTGCGCCCCACCCCGCGCCCGGCACCCAGCTGCCCTTTGCGGGCGGGAACAACTTCCGGGAGCTGGGCGGCTACCCGGCCGATGAGGGCAAACACGTCCGCTGGGGGCAGATCTACCGGGGCATCCCCACCGGTCTGCTGACGAGCGAAGCCGACCGGAAGCTGCTGGATTCCCTTGGGCTGCGCCTCATCCTCGACCTGCGCAGCGCGCAGGAGGCCGAGAAGATGCCGGACTATGTGCCGGACGGTGCCCGGATGGTGCGCATCTGTGGGCTCTGCCTGGACGACGGCAAGGAAGTGGATTTTTCGCCGGAGGACCGCGAGCGCCTGCTGGAAGGCAAGCCGGACGAAGGCCGCCGGATGGCCGATGCCATGTACCGGCAGATGCTCTTCGGCAACAAGGCCTACAAGGAGCTGTTCCGTGCTCTGGAAGTGGGCGAGACGCCGGTGCTCTTCCACTGCTCCGGCGGCAAGGACCGCACCGGCGTGGCGGCTATGCTGATCCTGCTGGCGCTGGGCGCTTCGGACGAGACGATCCGTCAGGATTTCGTCCGGACGAACGAATGCCGCCGCCCGGAGCTGGAAAAGATCTGGGCCGAACATGCCGACGAGATCGCCGCCCGCCCGGAACAGAAGAAGTTTTATCAGGGCATCGCAGGGGTGCACCCCGAATCGGTGGACCTGGTGCTATACGCCATCCGGGAAAAATGCGGCAGCGCCGAGGCCTACCTCGAAGCCGAATACGGCCTGACCCCGGCCCGCCTGATGCGGCTGCGGCGGATGTATCTGGAGTAAATTTTCAAAATTGCGCCCGCTTCCCTTGACATTGCTTCAAATGTTTCGTAATATAAGACGTAGTATGGAATCCATGACGCTGTGTGCAGGGGTATTCCGCAACCAAATTTCAATGGGGCTTCATCTGCCCGTTTTTATATGAAAACCTTGTAAATAAAAAAGAAGTGCAGAACGCGCACCCGAAGGGTCTTTCCGGTGGTGTGTTCCGGTTCGGCTTCTTTTGTGTTGAGAGCTTGATTTTGTCTTGTTGCCCACGCCTTGCTCGGCAGCGTCTCCAGCATTTTGTTGAATTTGAACTTTAACGTTAAGGAGAGTGAACACGATGCCCACGATCGCATTGGTTTTGATCGTGGCCGTGATCGCAGCTGCTGCCGGCATCGGCGGGGGTTATTTTATTGGTTATAACAACCGTAAAAAGACCGCCGAGGCCCAGATCGGCAGCGCCGAAGCCGAGGCGACCCGGCTGGTGAACGAAGCGATCAAGACCGCAGACCAAAAACGAAAAGAAGCTGTTCTGGAAGCAAAGGACGAGGCCTTCCGCCTGAAAGCGGAGGTGGACGCCCAGAAGGCGGAAGCCGACAAGGAGATCAAGCAGCGCCGCGCTGAGATCACCCGTCAGGAGAACCGCATCGACCAGAAGGAAACAGCTCTGGACCGCAAGACCGAAGCTCTGGAGAAAAAAGAAGAAGAGCTGAAGAAGAAGAACGAGGAAGCCGACGCCCATCTGGCGGAGGTGGACGCCATCCGCGCCAAGGAGATGGAGCGGCTGGAAACGCTGGCCGGTCTGAGCCAGGAAGACGCCCGCGAAGTGCTGCTGCACAAGGTGGACGAGGAACTGACCCACGAAAAGGCCGTCCGTGTGGCAGCCTATGAGACCGACCTGAAGGAGAACTGCGACAATCTGGCTCGCAACCTCGTCGGGCAGGCCATTGCCCGCTGTGCAGCCGACCATTGCAGCGAGACCACCGTCAGCGTGGTGCCGCTGCCCAGCGATGAGATGAAGGGCCGCATCATCGGCCGCGAGGGCCGCAACATCCGTGCGCTGGAAACGGCCACCGGTGTGGACCTCATCATCGACGATACCCCGGAGGCCATCACCCTGTCCTCCTTCGACCAGACCCGCCGCGAAGTGGCCCGCATGACCCTGGAACGCCTGATCGGCGACGGCCGCATCCACCCCGCCCGCATCGAGGAAACGGTGGAAAAGTGCCGCCACGATCTGGAACTGCAGATGAAGCGCGAGGGCGAGAAGGCCGTGATGGAGCTTGGCATCCATGGCCTGCACCCCGACCTCATCAAGCTCATCGGCCGCCTGAAGTACCGCACCAGCTTCGGCCAGAATGCTCTGACCCACAGCATGGAGGTGGCCTGGCTGGCCGGCCTGCTGGCAGGCGAGATGGGCGTGAACGTCACGCTGGCCCGCCGTGCCGGTCTGCTGCATGATATCGGCAAGGCGCTCGACCACGAGATCGAGGGCAGCCATGTGCAGATCGGTGTGGACATCTGCCGCAAGTACAAGGAAAACACCCAGGTCATCCACGCCATCGAGGCCCACCACGGCGATGTGGAGCCGAAGACCCCGCTGGCCTTCATCATCCAGGCCTGCGACGCCATCAGCGCCGCCCGCCCCGGTGCCCGCCGTGAGAACGTCGAGAGCTACGTCAAGCGTCTGGAGAATCTGGAGGAGATCTCTTCCAGCTTCGAGGGCGTCGAGCAGGCCTTTGCCGTTCAGGCAGGCCGCGAAGTGCGCATCATGGTCAAGCCCGATGTCATCAGCGACGATCAGGTCATTCTGCTGGCCCGCCAGATTGCAAAGAAGATCGAGGACACGCTGGATTACCCTGGCCAGATCAAGGTCAACGTCATCCGCGAGAGCCGCGCTGTCGATTACGCAAAATAAGATCCTTTCCCGAAGCCCGCTGTATGGTTGCAGCGGGCTTCTTTTTGTCTGCCCCGGCTGCGGAAGTCTGGAACAACTGTCTTCCATACAAGAACAATGATGATAGAATAAAAATAAAAGTTGACGAGGGGAACTCAAAAGAACAGAAAAAGCCCTGCGTCTATGTCGGCAGGGTCTGTGTGACCGAGCCGTACCAAGAGCAGGGCTTATGCGCAAGGTCATGGATATCGTCTTTGCGGAGGGGAACCGCCTCGGCATCCCGGTCGTGCTGGACACCGACGCGAAGTCGAAGTGCGAAAGAGATCAGCACCTTGGGATGGAACTTGCAGCCGAAGTGCCATTCGGGGATTTCGGCGCGATGCACCACCTCATCGAGTACCCGGACGGACCGTCACGTTTTCTCCTGTTCCACCTGCTGCAGGGTCGCCATCTCGCGGTGGAAGTTGTTTTTCCAATAGCTGAAATCGAACAGGCGGCAGAGCCAGAAATAGGGCAGCAGCCAGGGGGCCGTTTTCAGCTTGGGGTAGCGCATACACAAAATAGCAAAGGGCGGAAAGAGCCGGTGCCAGAAATATTGCAGTTTCCAGCCAACGCCGCTCTCGTTCTTCTGCTTTTTGCGCATCAGGCAGATACGCTGGGAAAGGTAGCCACCGTAGGAGCCGGAGAGGAAGCAGAACGCTTCCAGCTCACGGAGTTCCTTATCCGCTGCGCCGGGCTTATTGGCGAACCAGTACGCAGCCGAACGGCTGTGTACCGGTCGATGCACACGGTGGGAGTGAGCAGGCAGCTCTCTGCTTACGAAAACTTTCTACGCGGTTTCCGGTCGATTTTCGAGCCGGACAGTCAAAATGCACAAAAGCAGGGCGGCAAGTTTGGCGGGTCATGGAGCAAAATTTTCAAGCAATCTATTTGAAAATCGCTTAAAGTGTGGTATTATCTTTGTAAAATATGCCACAAAAACGGAGAGAACGCTCCGTGCGGCGGAAAGAGGGAAAAACCGATATGAAATACGCAAGCAACAACATCCGTAATATCTTGATTGCAGGCCATGCCGGCAGCGGCAAAACGACGCTGACTGAGGCATTGGTCTATTTTTCGGGCGCAGCGGAGCGTATGGGCCGGGTCGAAGACGGCACCACGATTTCGGACTTTGACCCTGAGGAAGCAAAGCGCAAGGCCAGCCTGTCGGCGTCGGTCGTCCCCGTGGAGTACGAGGGTATCAAGTACAACTTCATTGATGCACCGGGCCTGTTCGATTTTGAGGCCGGTGAGTATGAGGGCATCCGGGCTGCGGAGAGCGTGCTGGTGTGCGTCTCCGGCCGCAGCGGCGTGACCGTTGGTGCCGAGAAGGCCTTCCAGCTGGCCCGCAAGAACGGCAAGGCCACCATGGTCTTTGTTTCCAAGTGCGACCTGGAAAACGCGAACTACTTCAAGATCCTGGAAGACATGAAGATCCGCTTCGGCTCCACGGTCTGCCCCTGCGTCGTCCCGGCCAAGCTCGACGACGGCACCCCGGTGTACATCAATCTGTTCAGCCAGAAGGCCTTCAAGTATGAGGGCGGCAAACAGATCCAGGTGGATCTGCCCGACATCGGCCACCGCTTCCAGGGCCTGATCGAGGCCATGAGTGAGGCCATCGCTGAGACCGACGATGAGCTGATGGAGAAATTCTTCGGCGGCGAGCCTTTCACCACTGAGGAGATCGTCGAGGGAATGCGCAAGGGCGTCAAGGACGGCCTCATTACCCCTGTTTTCTGCGGCAGCGCGGTCAACCAGCAGGCACTGGATATGCTGCTGTTCAACATGCACAAGCTGCTGCCCAGCCCGGAGCACGAGGAGTGCACCATGGCCGAGGACGCCAACGGCGAGCCTGTCGAGCTGCACTGCACCGAATCGGAGCCTACCGCGGCCTACGTCTTCAAGACCGTGGCCGACCCGTTCGTGGGCAAGCTGAGCTATCTGCGCGTCATCAGCGGCAAAGTCACCGCAGGTTTGGCCCTGACCAATGCCCGCACCGGCGACATCGAAAAGATCAACAAGCCCCTGACTGTCATCGGCAAGAAGCAGATTGAGAACGACGGCATCGGTGCCGGTGACATCGGCGCTGTGGCAAAGCTGGTCAGCGCAAAGACCGGCGATACCCTCTGTGATGCTTCCCGCGTGGTCAAGCTGCCCGCACCGGTCTTCCCGCTGCCCAGCCTGTTCATGGCCGTCACCGTGGCCAAGAAGGGCGACGAGGGTAAGATCAGCAGTGCTCTGGCCCGCCTGATGGAAGAAGACCCCACCCTGAGCTACGAGAACAACGCCGAGACCCATCAGCAGATCATCGGCGGTCTGGGTGAGCAGCATCTGGACGTCGTCAAGGCCAAGCTGAAGAACAAGTTCGGCGTCGAGATCGGCCTGGAGGCTCCCCGCATCGCCTACCGCGAGTCCATCCGCAAGGCCTGCCAGAAGCAGGGCCGTCATAAGAAGCAGACCGGCGGTCATGGCCAGTTCGGCGATGTCGTCATCAACTTCGAGCCCTGCGACAGCGAGCAGGTCGTCTTTGAGGAAAAGGTCTTCGGCGGCAGTGTCCCGAAGAACTTCTTCCCGGCCGTTGAAAAGGGCGTCCGTCTGGCCGCAGAAAAGGGTGTGCTGGCCGGTTATCCTGTGGTCGGCCTGAAGGCCACCCTGCTGGACGGCAGCTACCACCCCGTGGACAGCTCCGAAATGGCTTTCATCATGGCAGCGAAGCTGGCCTATAAGGCCGCGATGCCCGAAGCTGGCCCCGTCATTCTGGAACCCATCCACACCCTGAAAGCGCATGTTCCCAACGACAACACCGGCGATATCATGGGCGACGTCACCAAGCGCCGCGGCCGTGTGCTGGGCATGGAGCCGGATGAGGACGGGATGCAGACCATCATCGCCGAAGTGCCGCTGGCCGAGCTGAGCAACTTCACCACCTTCATCCGTCAGACCACGCAGGGCCGCGGCTGGTTCACCACCGAGTTTGCCCGCTATGAGATCCTGCCCGAAATGCTGGTGCCCGCCGTCGTCGAGCAGGCCAGAAAGCTGGGCAACCTGGACGAAGCTGCGGATGATTGAGCACAGCGCCCGCTATTTTACCGCCAATTGAACCCAAGCAGTCCGTATTCGCTGCCCGATCTGCCAATGGCTCGCCCTTCGGGAGAGCTGGCATCGCGCAGCGATGACTGAGAGGGTAAACATCAACATCTTCAAGGCCCTGTCGGCAATTCCCTCTGCCGGTGGGGCCTTTTGCAGTTTTTTGCATTGCAGAACCGTCGTTTTTGTTGACAATATCCCGGCTTGCCATTATAATAGAACAGTCAAAATAGCACTCGTGCGCGGCTTTGCGGCTGCGCCAATCCAATAGACAAGGAGAGAATCCCAAAATGGCACAAGAAATCAAGATGTCCGCTGCCGGCCTGAAGGCCGTACAGGATGAACTGGAATACCTCAAGACCGTCCGCCGCAAGGAGCTAGCAGAAGAGATCAAGGAAGCCCGCAGCCACGGCGACCTGTCGGAGAACAGCGAGTACGATGAGGCCAAGAACACCCAGGGCCTGGTCGAGAACCGCATCACCGAGCTGGAGCAGATGGTCAAGAACGCTATCGTCATCGACGAGAGCGAGCTGAGCGTGGAGAATGTTGCCGTCGGCACCCATGTCACCATCCTGATGACCGGCGAGGATGAGACCGAGGAATACGATATCGTCGGCCGCACCGAGGCAGACCCCCTGAGCGGCAAGATCAGTGATGAAAGCCCCGTCGGCCATGCTCTGCTGGGCAAGGCTGTGGGCGAGAAGGCAGAGGTCCTGCTGCCCACCGGCCACACCGTGGAGTACACGGTGCGGAGCATCACCCACGCAGCCAACTGAGCAGAACACGGGAGGAAGCAATGGAAGAACAAAAGAGAAATCCTGCTGCCGGCCTGAGCGAGAGCGAACAGGTGCAGGTGCGCCGCCAGAAACTGGCCGACCTGCAGGCTGCGGGTCACGACCCGTTCACCCTGACCAAGTTCCCGCAGGATGCCTATTCGGCTGACCTGAAGGAAGAATTCAAGGACCTGCCCAACGAGACCGACTCCGGCAAGAAGGCGGCTCTGGCCGGTCGTATGATGTCCAAGCGCGTCATGGGCAAGGCCAGCTTTGCCCATCTGCGCGACGATAAGGGCGATATCCAGCTGTATGTCCGCCGCGATGAGCTGGGCGAAGAGTCCTACGCTGCGTTCAAGAAGCTGGACGTCGGCGATATCATCGGCGTCAAGGGCGAAGTGTTCCGCACCAAGACCGGTGAGTTGAGCGTCCGCGCGGAAGAGCTCACCCTGCTGGCCAAGAGCCTGCGCCCCCTGCCGGAGAAGTTCCACGGCCTGACCGATACCGAGACCCGTTACCGTCAGCGCTATGTGGACCTCATCGCCAACCCCGAAGTCAAGGAGACCTTCGTCAAGCGCAGCCAGATCCTGAAGGAGATCCGCGCATATCTGGACGAGAAGGGCTTCCTGGAGGTCGATACCCCCATCCTGACGCCGTTTGAGATCGGCGCTTCGGCCCGCCCCTTCTACACCCACCACAACACCCTGAACATGGACATGGTCCTGCGCATCGAGACGGAGCTTTATCTGAAGCGCCTGATCGTCGGCGGCATGGACCGTGTGTATGAGGTCGGCCGCATCTTCCGCAACGAGGGCATGGACCCCAAGCACAACCCGGAGTTCACCACCATCGAGCTGTATCAGGCATTCACCGATTTCCACGGCATGATGGATCTGGTCGAGGAACTGTACAAGCGCCTGGCCCTCAAGATCTGCGGCGGTATGGTCATCCCGTATCAGGGCAAGCAGATCGACATGGGTCACTGGGAGCGTCTGACCATGATCGAGGCCGTCAAGAAGTATTCCGGCGTGGATTTCAACGACTGGAAGACCGACGAGGATGCCATCGCTGCAGCCAAGGAGCACCACGTCGAGCTGCCCGAAGTGCCCACCAAGGGTGCCATTCTGGCCGAGTTCTTCGACGCCTTCGTCGAGGACAAGCTCATCCAGCCCACCTTCATCTACGATTATCCCGTCGAGATCAGCCCGCTGGCAAAGCGCAAGCCGGATGATCCCGCCTTCACCGAGCGGTTCGAGTATTTCATCGACTGCACCGAGTACGGCAACGCCTTCAGCGAGCTGAACGACCCCATCGACCAGAAGGGCCGCTTCGAGCGCCAGGTCGCCGAGCGCAAGGCCATCGAGCCCGACTGCAAGGCCCAGGTCGATTACGACTACGTCAACGCTCTGGAGTACGGTCTGCCTCCCACGGGCGGCCTCGGCTTCGGCGTGGACCGCCTTGTCATGCTCCTGACCGACAGCGCCTCCATCCGTGACGTGCTGCTGTTCCCCACGATGAAGCCGATTGAGCAGTAAAATGCAAAATTAAAACGCAGATACGATGAAATTATGAACGGATTTCAGACGACATCTGCGGTACTACACCACAACTACACCAATTTTGGGACGTTTTCCCGAAAAGGAGCCTTACAAAGCGGTGTGGTGTAAGAATCGAATAGACGGATTGGTGTAGTAGGTACACCGAACCCCAAACGCAAAAATGCGGCAGCTATGTTGTGAAAATACAACGTAGCTGCCGCTTTTTGTTTCGTATAGAGATTTTATGCTGACAGGCAACTTCTCCTGTGGTTAAATCAATTTGTCGTTGGCAAGTGTCAAACACTCCTGATTTGGCATACGCCCAAATTTACGCCAATTTAGCGCAGTTCCTCAAGCAATGCCGTGCAGCCTTCCAGTATATCCTGCCATGTGGCTTCAAAATCTCCTGTGAACCATGGGTCTGCCACTTCACGGGGATGATCCGTATGCGCCATCAGCAGCGAGACTTTATGCTGTGGGTCTCCGCCGACAAGCCGCAGGATGTCGCACAGATTACTTTCGTCCATGCCAATCAGATGATCATACCGTGCATAATCCAGCCGGGTCATCTGCCGGGCGGTCTTGCCGTTGCAGTCGATGCCATGTTCTGCCAGCTTCTGCCGTGCAGGAGGATAGACCGGATTTCCGATTTCCCATGCACTGGTGGCGGCTGATGCGATTTCAAATTGCTCGGATAGTCCTGCCTTGGACGTAAGGTCTTTCATCACATACTCCGCCATCGGGCTTCGGCAGATATTTCCGAGACAAATAAATAAGATCCTGGTCATGCCGGGTCGTTCTCCTTTTGGCTTACAAAAGCATAGCCGCCGTGGGTAGTGCGGATAAAGCTACCGCAGCCGGCCAGCTTCTTTCGCAGATTGGAAACGGTATTTGCCACGACCTTTAAGGTGTCGTCACAGTTTTGTCCCCACACAGCACGGAAAAGCTCTTCTTTTGAGAAGATTTGTCCTTCGTGGGAGGCAAGCATCAGCAGCAAATCGAACTCCAGTCGTGTAAGGGAGACTTTTCTGCCGTTGCACGACACTTCGTGGGTCATTCCATCCAGTGTAAGCCCCGGAAGAACCAACTTCTCCCATGAATCAATGGATATTTGCTCTGCCTCGATGTGCTCTCGTTCCAGAAGCATCCGGATCTTCTGCTCCAGTTCCGGGTCAGGCTGTCGGGTCTTTATAACGATCATGGCAAACTCCTGCGTGTATTTTACTCTGCGGCGGTATCCATTTCCCGGAGCAGGTTTACCATCTCGATGGCACTGACTGCACAGTCATAGCCTTTATTACCTGCTTTGGTGCCTGCCCGCTCGATGGCCTGTTCGATGTTTTCGGTGGTCAGTACACCAAAGAGGACGGGAACCCCGCTTTCCAGCGAGACCGTGGCAATGCCTTTGGAAACCTCATTGCACACATAGTCGTAATGGCTGGTAGAACCGCGAATCACGGCACCAAGGCAGATCACAGCATCATACTTTCCGCTTTTTGCCATTTTAGAGGCAACCAGTGGGATCTCAAAAGCACCCGGAACCCATGCAACATGAACATCAGCGTCCTGCACATCGTGCCGGAGCAGGCCATCCATTGCTCCGCTCAGAAGTTTGGACGTGATAAATTCGTTGAAGCGGGCAGCTACGATACCGACCTTGATGTTCTGAGAAACCAGCTTGCCTTCAAATGTTTTCATTTTTAAATACCTCTTTCGTTGTTAATATTCCAGAAGATGCCCCATCCGTGCCTGCTTCGTTTTCAGGTAAAACAGGTCATACGGGGTCGCCGTCATCTGAATGGGTACGCGCTCGGAGATCTCCAGCCCAAACTCGGAGAGCTGATATACTTTGTCCGGGTTATTGGTAAGCAGGCGCAGGCTTTTTACGCCAAGTTCCCGGAGGATCTGCGCGCCGAGATAATACTCCCGTTCATCTCCATGGAACCCCAGAGCGAGATTGGCTTCCAGCGTATCCATGCCCTGCTCCTGAAGTTCATAGGCACGCAGTTTGTTGATCAGACCGATGCCCCGGCCTTCCTGCCGCATATAGAGCAGGATACCCCGGTCTTCTTTTTCGATCTGCGTCATGGCAGCGGCCAGCTGCTGGCCGCAGTCACAACGCAAAGAGCCAAATGTATCTCCTGTCAGGCATTCCGAGTGGACGCGGCACAGAATATCCTTTCCATCGCCAATCTCACCTTTTACCAGTGCAATGTGATGCTCTCCGTTCAGGCGGCTCACAAAACCATACGCTCTGAAGGTGCCATACTTGGTGGGCAGGTTCACTGCCGTCACCTGATCGACCAGTTTATCGTGACACTTGCGGTACTCCTGTAAATCACGGATGGTGATGAATTTGATCTGGAAACGCTCTGCCAGCTTTGCCAGTTCAGCGGTGCGCATCATCGTGCCATCCTCCCGCATGATCTCGCAGCACAGGCCGCATTCTTTCAGCCCTGCCAGACGGCACAGGTCAACGGTTGCTTCCGTGTGACCGTTGCGCTCCAACACACCGTTCTTTTTTGCCAGAAGGGGGAACATATGGCCCGGTCTGCGGAAATCTTCTGCTTTTGCGTGATCGTCCACACAAGCCATCGCCGTAATGGAACGCTCTGCGGCAGAAATACCCGTAGAAGTAGAAACGTGGTCGATGGACACCGTAAATGCCGTTTCATGGTTGTCGGTGTTATGCTGCACCATCTGCGGAAATTGCAGCTTCTGGACGAAAGCCTCGGACATCGGCATACAGATCAGACCTTTGCCGTGGGTCGCCATAAAGTTGATGTTTTCGGTGGTGGCAAATTCGGCAGCACAGATGAAGTCCCCCTCGTTTTCACGGTCGGGGTCATCCGTTACCAGAATGATTTTTCCTTGCTTCAGGTCTTGCAAAGCTTCGGGAATGGTATTGAAGTTCATCGTAAACTCTCCTTAAAAGCCGCAGCGCAGCAGCATTTCTTTTGTGAGCGTGTTTTGCTTCGGTGTTTCTGATAGAAGCAGCCTCTCGATATATTTTCCAACAACATCGGTTTCCAAATTGACAAAATCCCCTTTGTGCCGTTGGTTCAGGTTCGTCTGACGGACGGTGTGCGGTATCGTGGACACGGAAAAGCCCGTAGGTTCCACCGCAGCCACGGTCAGGCTGATACCGTCTATTGTGATAGAGCCTTTTTCAACGACATAGCGAAGGATTGCAGGATCTGCATGAATGGTGTACCAGATAGCCGTATCGTCTTTTCGGATATTAGCAATGCGTCCGACGCCATCCACATGGCCTGCTACGATGTGTCCGCCAAAACGTCCGTTGGCCGGCATGGCACGTTCCAGATTGACAGCACTTCCAACGGTGAGCTGTGCAAGTGCAGAGCGGTTCAAGGTCTCGTGCATGACATCCGCAGCAAAGCTATCCGGGAAGAGCTGCCTGACGGTCAGACAGATGCCGTTGACGGCGATGCTGTCACCGATTCTGGTTTCTTCCAGAACCGTTTTTGCACGAACAGTCAGTACGGCAGAATGCTGTCCCCGATTGATGGATTTTATTGTTCCGACTTCTTCCACGATTCCGGTAAACACGGGTACTCCACCTCACTTTCGATCAGGAAATCTTTGCCAAGCTGTTCCAATCGGCTGTTCTTCAGGCGGAATGCAGCATCCGGAAGCGGGACACCTGCACCCTCAATGGGTACTTTGGCATCCCTTCCTCCGAACAGCTTCGGGGCAATGTAAGCCTGTACCTGCTGCACGATGCCGCTTTCCAGTGCAGACCAGTTCAAGGTTCCGCCGCCTTCCAGCAGAATGCTGTCGATCTGCTCCTGCCCCAGCTGTTCCATCAGTTGCAGAAGATTCACATGACCGCAATGCGCTTCCAGACAAAGGACCCGGCACCCGGCCTGTTGATATGCCGCCTGCGTCTCCGGGTCGCCGCAGCAGGTCGCAAGAATGGTCGGAACCTGTTTGGCGGTCATGACCACCTGTGATTGCAGCGGTGTCCGCAAATGTGTATCACAGATGATCCGGACGGGATCACGACCACCCTCTATCCGGCAGGTCAGCAGCGGGTCATCTGCTAGGATGGTTCCGACTCCCACCATAATGCCGCGGAATCGGTGTCGCTGCCGTTGAACATGATTCCGGGCAATTTCCCCGGTGATCCATTTGGAAGCGCCTGTGTATGTGGCGATTTTTCCGTCCATCGTCATGGCGTATTTCATGGAAACGAAGGGGCGTTTTGTGGTGATATAGTGGAAGAACACCTTGTTCAGCGCATCGCATTCCTCTTGCAGAACATTTTCGGTCACATCTATGCCGTGTGCGCGCAGGATTGCAATTCCTTTTCCAGCCACCAGCGGATTCGGATCAGCAGAACCCACGACCACCCGGTGAATGCCCGCGTCCAGAATCGCATCCACGCAGGGCGGCTGCTTTCCGTAATGGCAGCACGGCTCCAATGTCACATACAGGGTCGCTCCCTGCGGATCTTCGGTGCAGGATGCCAGCGCATTGCGCTCCGCATGAGCCTGGCCGTATCTCTGGTGCCAGCCCTGTCCGATGATCCTGCCCTCTTTTACGACCACGGCACCCACCATCGGGTTGGGAGACGTCCATCCGCAACCCTTTTTTGCAAGCTGCAAAGCCAGACGCATATACTCTTTGTCGTTCATCGTGTCGCCTCCAAAAGAAAAAGCCCTGAACAAAAACGTTCAGGGCAAGCCGAAAAGACACAAGGGACCCTTGTGCAAAAAAGAAAGCTCCAGAATGCAAACGCATCCCAGAGCAGCCTCCACAAGCGCAGAACCGTGCGGGCTCTGCGCTTGGTATCTTCTTTCATCCAGACTGTACTGTCGGCTTCGGAGTTTCACCGAATCATGCCTTACGGCTCGTGGGCTGTACCACCGGTAGGGAATCGCACCCTGCCCTGAAGATTTCTGATTTAATTACAGCGGCATTATAGCACGGCTCCTTTCGGATTGCAAGGGCATTCTGCAAACCGGGACGAAACCGGGATGAAGATGGTTTGAGGGTGGGAATGAAACTTTTTGGCTGTTGTTGCCTTGTCAAGAGGGCTGGTGCCGTCCAGCCCTCTCTCTTTTTGCCAAAGTTTCCCTTGTTTTTTCTTGCACCCTGCCGAAAGTGACGTATTCTCAAAACTTTTTGTTGACACGGCTCGATTTTTGTGGTAATCTATCCCAACAATTGAATATAACATATTTTTACATATTCGTTCAGGCCCTGCGGGGCTGAACATTTTGGCTTTCAGCCGTTACATAACCGACTAGCATGACCTTCCAGAAAAAGCGAAGGCAGGGCTGGTCTGTTTTGTGACGGCTTTTTTGTTGCCGTTTTGCCCGTTGGACCTTGAAAACCGCATGACCGTCTGCATGGGATACCCGGCGATGACCCCCCCAGTGGGAGAGCCGGAAAACGCCGCCGGAATGGGGCAGGAAAGCCATGCAGGGAGAACGGCAGGACGTTGATTTCCCAGTTACGGTGAAAAATGATGTGGTCAAATTGGCCACATCGCTTTTCCGTGACGCCAACGAAAGGATGGAATGCCTATGAGTAATTTTACCCCTGCATGGTTCAAGAAAGGCTTTTTCAACGAATCCCTGTTCTGTGACGATTTTCTGAGCACCCACCAACTGCTTTACTCGAATGGCGCATTTTTCACCCCGGATGGCAGAATGGTGGACCCCATGCCCCTGCGGTGTGAGATCTTCGAGATGATGCGTGAATACGTTGGGGCAAACCTTGCCAAGAAGGTCACCAATGTGGTGGACGTGCTGAAGCTGGCGGCACAGGTGGAGGACTTTCCGCCTGTCACCGACCGCATCGCACTGGCAAACGGAACCCTGTATCTGGATGGCACCTTTCAGGAGGGCAAGCCGGAGATCGTGCGCAACCGGCTCCCGGTCAAATATGACCCGAAAGCCACCCAGCCCACCCATTGGCTGCGATTTCTGTCCGACCTGCTCTACCCGGAGGACATCCCCACCGTGCAGGAGTTCATCGGCTACTGCCTGATCCCCAGCAACAAGGGCCAGCGCATGATGGTCATCAAGGGAAGCGGCGGTGAGGGTAAGTCGCAAATCGGTGTGGTGCTGTCCCGGCTGTTCGGCTGCAACATGAAGGATGGCAGCATCGGCAAGATCTCGGAGAACCGCTTTGCCCGTGCCGATCTGGAGCACACCCTGCTCTGTGTGGACGATGATATGCGGATGGAAGCCCTGCGCCAGACCAACTATGTCAAGTCCATTGTGACCGCACAGGGACAGATGGACTTGGAGCGCAAGGGCAAGCAGAGCTATCAAGGTTGGATGTACGCCCGTCTGCTGGCGTTCAGCAACGGCGATTTGCAGGCATTGTATGACCGCTCGGACGGTTTTTACCGCCGCCAGCTCATTCTGACCACCAAGGACAAGCCCCTGTCTCGTGTGGACGACCCGGACATTGCCGAGAAGATGGCGGCAGAGGTCGAGGGCATCCTGCTGTGGGCATTTGAGGGCTTGCAGCGGCTGGTGAAGAATGGCTTCCAGTTCACCGAGAGTGAACGTGCCAAGCGCAACCGGGAGCTGGTGAAGCGGGACAACAACAACGTGTTCGATTTCCTCGAATCCGAGGGCTACATCCGCCTGAAGGCGGATGCCTGCACCAGCTCGAAAGAGCTGTATGAGATCTACAAGATGTGGTGCGAGGAGAACAGCCTGAATGCGATCAAGGCCAGAGGGTTCAGCGATGCGCTGATCGCCAACCGGCGCAGGTATAATCTGGAATCCACCAACAACATCGTCAACTCGTCCGGGCGGAGAGTCCGGGGCTTTGTGGGCATCGAAGCCCTTGTGCAGCCCGACCTCACCCCCAATGGCTGGCGGGCATGACCCGCTTTTGATCCCCCTATATGGTGCGTTTTCGGTCTTTCGCTGCGTACGTGCGTACAGAGAAAGCCACCTGCTGCGTACGCACGTACGCAGCAAAACGCCAAAGTCCTCCTTTATAGGGGGGTGGCAAAGTGTCAGGTTGACAGTTTGCCAAGAGTGGTAAGTGACGGGAAACGGCACTTACCAGCTCCTACCCAATTCCCCAAAATGGGAATCAGGGTGGGATGGCCGTTATCAGACCGTCTATCTGCCTGTTACCGTTTTGGAAACAGGCAAAATCAGTTGGTCAATTTGGCCAACTGAAAAAGCCGGACGAGCTGCGGGCAGGGATTCGCAAATCGTTGCCTGTCAGCTTGCCCGGTGCAGGAGTGCAGAGGGGTGCGGGTCGCCTGCGGCGACCTCAAAAGGCCACCGGCCTTTTGAAGCACCGACCGAGCCGACAGGCGAGACCAGCTCTTTGCAAGGGTCAAGGGTGAAACCCTTGCCCAGTGATATGATGCTGTGCGTCATATCCTACTGGGTATTATCTGGCGCAAAACGGCGGCAGATCCAGCAGCTTCGCTGCTGCGTTCTCCCCGCCAAGCTGTTGAAACGGAGGGATGTCTATCTGAAACTGACACGACACAACGGACGAGCCGGAACCCACGGCACCTATAACCCCAAGCACAATGACCGGAGTTTCAACCTTGCCAACAGTGAGCACATCGACCCGGAACGAGCCAAGGGTAACATCTACTGGGACTGCTTCTACGGTTTCCGTTCGGCTCTCGCCCCACAAGACCCGGATGATCTGGCGGCGACCTTCTCGGATGTGGAACGTCAATTCTACGAGACCCGGTACACGACCTTTATCGAAGGTCAGAACGAGCGCAACGCCAAGATTCGGCACACGGAACGCAACCGCTCCATTCCCGACCTGCTGTCCAGCCGCAAGACTTGCCCGGAGGAGACTATCTACCAGCTTGGGGCGCTGGATGAACACGCTTCCGCAGAGGATTTGCTGAACATCGTCACCGAGTTCATTGACGAGTTCAAGGCTAAATTCGGCGACCACGTTCATGTGTTGGACTGGGCGCTGCATTTGGACGAAAGCACACCTCATATCCACGAGCGTCATGTATTCGACTGCGAGAACCGGTATGGCGAGATCGCACCCCAGCAGGAAAAGGCATTGGAAGCGTTAGGTTTCGACTTGCCAGATCCGGACAAGCCCCTCAGCCGCAGGAATAACCGCAAGATCACCTTTGATGCCGCCTGCCGGAAAATGCTGTTTGAAATCGCCAAGCGGCATGGGCTGGAGTTGGAGGAAGAAGCGGAATACGGCAACCGCAAATATCTGGAAAAGCAGGACTTTATCCTTGCCAAGCAGAAGGAGCAGCTTGCCGCCCAGCAGAACAAGCTGGACGAGCTGACCCTGAAAGTTTCGGACATGGAGACCCTACTGGAAAAAGTTTCGGCTGCGGCCTATGACAAGGCGGTGGAGGTCGTGACGGACGTAGTGCGCACCGAGACCCGGAAAGAGGATATGCGGATGATCGAGGACACGAAGAAGTGGGTGCTGTCCCCGGAGAGAAAGGCTCCGCAGGCCACGAGAGAATACGCTGCCCATCGGTTGGATACCGTGTTGGACAAGTTTCTCAAGACCATGCAGACCACCGCTGCACGTCTGCAGGAAAAGCTGCTGAAACCGGAAGTCCGGCAGAAGGGTAAGGAGCAGGTCAAGGAGAAAGCACGGGATTCCGTTCTGCAACTGTTGAGCCGCTTGCAGGCAGAACAGGCACAAAATAAACCAGCGGCACAACCCCGCACACAGGAGGGGCACTCGGAAATCTGAACCTCATCGGGAGCGTTTGGGGCAGAAAGCTGGCACCTTCTGCCCCAGCACCCGGTTACAAGGATATGGAGGTGCAAGTGAAAGAAGTTCCGATTTGGCAAAAGAGTAATCTGACCTTGGAGGAAGCGGCGGCTTACTCCGGGATCGGTATCAATAAACTGCGGTCAATGACCGATAGCGATGAATGCAAGTTCGTCCTTTGGAACGGAACCAAACGGCTGATCAAACGCCGTAAGCTGGACGAATATCTGGATAAGGCATTCTCGATCTGATGCGGTTCAAAAATTGACCGTTTGATGTTGCAGGGAGTCTTGCGTCATGGTATACTCATGGCGTAAGGCTCCTTTTCAACATTCTGTGCATGAAAAGGAGAGTTTATATGCAAAGACGGAAAGATAATAAAGGCCGTGTTTTGAAGGATGGCGAGGTCTACCGCAAGAGCGACGGGCTGTATATGTACCGTTGGACTGCGAAAAACGGGAAACGCCACACCATCTATGATGCAACCTTGGAGGGGCTGCGCGAAAAGGAAGAGAAGATCCAGCACGATTTGGCAGAGGGCATCCGCATCCCGGAGTGCAGCCTGACCCTGAATGACCTGTTTGAACTGTGGCGTAAGAACAAGGTGGGCTTGAAAGAGCATACTTTCGCCAACTACGTTTATATGTACAATCGGTTCGTCCGGGATGAAATCGGCATGATGAAGCTCAAGGACATTCGCAAGTCGGATATCCGCAGCTACTACAATGGCATCGTCCGCAACGGCAAGATGGCGTTGAACACGCTGGAAACCATCCAGAATGTTCTTCATCAGGTCTTTGCGGTGGCGGTGGACGATGAGTACATCCGTGTGAATCCCACGGATGGTGTCCTGACGGCCATTAAAGCCGCCCACCAGTACGAAACGCCCAAACGACACGCTCTGACCCTGCCCCAGCAGCAGGCGTTTCTGAATTTCATCAAGAAAACGCCGAAGTTCCAGCACTGGCTCCCGATGTTCACCTTCATGCTGGGTACCGGATGCCGCATCTCGGAAACGGTTGGCCTGTGCTGGGGTGACATCGACTTCGAGAGTGGGTTTATCACCATCCAGCACAATCTGGTGTACCATGACCACGAGGTGGGCGGCTGCTACTTCACTATGTCCACCCCCAAGACTGCCGCAGGCAAGCGGGCAATTCCAATCTTGCCCGAAGTGCGGAAGGCACTGGAGCAAGAGCGCACCAACCAGCAGGAGCTGGAACTGGTATGCGAATACGAAATCGACGGAATCTCAGACTTCGTATTCCTGAATCGCTTCGGCCAGCCGCAGAATCCGCAGACGGTCAACCGCGCCATCAAGCGCATCAGCGTGGCCTACAACGAAGCCGAACTGGAAAAGGCCGAAAAGGAAAAGCGGGAACCGCAGCTGCTGCCGCCCTTCTCCTGCCATAATCTCCGGCACACGTTCTGCACCCGGCTGTGCGAAAATGAGACCAACCTGAAGATCATTCAGGACATCATGGGACACCGGGACATCAGCACCACGATGGAGATTTACGCGGAAGCCACCAAGGAAGCCAAAGCCCATTCCTTTGCAAATCTGAACGGTAAACTGGGCATTTCGGTCTGAAATCTACTACACCAACTACTACACCACTTTTACACCAAATTGCCGGTAAGTTGTGGAGAGTTGCGTAGGGTGACGTACGGGAGAGGGAAAAAGGAAGCCGCATGGATAGGCTTATAAAGGGAAATAAAGCCGTTTGTGAGCCTTCCTTGACCTGTCCCCACGATGAAGCCGATTGAGCAGTAAATTTCCAATTTAAGCGAAACAAAGCCTGAAACTTCTTGATGTACCGAGAAGTTTCGGGCTTTTTCTTTTGATGAATTTCCAGTAAAAACTACACTATACGCCAATTTTACGCCAAATGATGTATGATTTTGTGCAGAGCAAAAAGAGCGTTGTTCGCGTTTGCGCAGCGAAGCGGAGCAATGAAAGCCCCAGTGGGGCTTTTAAGCGACCGAACGGTCTTGCGTAGCAAGATGGAGGGGCCCCGCCCCGACAAGTTTGCGTTTGGTGTAAGAATCGGGCGTGTGGTGGATGGGTGTAGACCTGCAAAGGGCTACATCAAAAAGTGGGTTCATGAATCTGCAAACGGACAGCCGGAACTTTCCACCGCAGAAGAAGTAAATGTGAAAAACATGGAGGCTTTCTTATGAACAAACTACTTTCCTGCCGCTACAACATGGACACCAACCGGGTGGAAGCCCGGTTCGAGGGTGGCACTACCATTGCCATTGACTGCATCGCTGTCGAGAACGAGTACGGCAACACCCCGGCACAGCGGGCAGAACTGGACTGGCTGCTGTACCATAAGCCCTTGGAGTATGCTCAGCTTGTGCTGAGAGGGGAGATTGAGCACTATCTCTCGCTTGGTTGCGACCATGGAAGAATGGAAGATTGATTGACAAGGTTCCATAACAGTTAACACAGCTTGCATTTGCCCTGCAATTTTTCAGAATGGAACACCCTAAGGGCATCCGGTCTATATCCGGCAGATTTTTCATAAAGAATCTGCCGGGTATTTTTGTTTGTCATAAAGGAAGTCTTGCTTTTTATTGTAAAATTGGATACAATATAAAAAAGACATTTGCACGGAGGACTCTATGGAATATATCGGCATCCAGAAGAAAAACGGCGGTGTGGTGGAAGCCCTGCAGCAGGCCATTTTATCTGGGCAGATCCCGGCGGGCACTGAAATGACCCAGAACGAACTGGCAGAGAGTCTCGGTGTCTCTCGGATGCCGGTGCGGGAGGCCTTGATGATCCTTGAATATCAGGGTCTTATCATCCGCCTGCCCAACAATCGGATAAAAGCGGCAGATTTGACCGAAGAGACACTGCGCCAAATTTTGGCATTGGGGGCTCAGTTGGAACGGCAGGCGATGCGTGCGCTGCCGCAGGATGCGATGTTGGCAGGCGGCGAGATGCTGCAGCACCGTACCCTGCGGACCGTCCTGCCCTATCCGCTGCATCGCAAGCTGCTGGAGAGCATCCAGGAGACCTACATTGCCTTTGCCGTGAGCGCACGTCCTACGCCGGTGAACGACCGGCTTGCCCGCCTGCTGATGCTGGACCGTCAGGGTTCCCCTGATGTGCTGGATGCATGGAACGCCTATGAAGAAGAACTGCTGCATCTGATTTTAACGATAAGGAGTCAATATGCTGGGACTGAAACCCATTAAGCTGCTGCCTGCCCGCGAGCGGGTAGCTTCCGCTTTGCGGAAAGCCATTATCTCAAAAAGCATCCCGGAGGGAGCAGAACTCACGCTGGAAAACACCGCACAGGAACTGGGCGTGTCGGTCACGCCGGTGCGGGAGGCCTTTCGGATCCTTGCCCGTGACGGTCTGCTGGAAGTCAAGCAGAACAGGTGCGCTATTGTGTTGGGCGTAACGGAAAAAACGATTCGGGAGCACTACCAGCTGCGCGCTGCCTTGGAAGGGACAGCATGTATGCTCTGCTGCCAGAACAATGCCGACCTGTCCAAGATCAAAAACTGCGTGGATACTGCTGAGGAGGCTCTTTCTCTTCAGCAGGCCGGAAATTATACGGACTACAACCAGTCCTTCCATTTTGAGATCTGGGAAGCTTCCGGCAATGAAAAAATGCGCAATCTTCTCTCGGAGCTGTGGAACGGTCTGTCCATTGGCGTGGAGATGAGCGAGTTGGACTATGCCCTCAACTCCCAGAGCGAGCATAAAAAGATCTATGCGGCGCTGGAAGCACGGGATGCGATGGCCGCACGGGCTGAAATGGAAAAGCACATCCTGCGCAGCATGGACGATGCGCTGACCTATTATTTATAAGATCAAGGAGGACAAGACAGTGTATACCTGTGCGAACTGTACGGTTCTGGCCTGCGCCAACAACGCGCCGGAAAAGATGCCCAAAAACTGCCCTATGCGGAATGCTTCGGTGATGGAGGCCGCCCGCGCCGGCTATGATTTGCCTGAGAATCACGATTTCTACGTCAACTGTTCGGCCATTGAGGGGCTTGGCTACTGTCAATGGCCCCGCCTGAAGGAGACGGTGGAGTTCTGCAAGCGGATGGGCTACCACAAGCTGGGTCTTGCATTCTGCAAAGGTCTGCGGAAGGAAGCCCGCATCGTGGCCGACCTGCTCCGTGCGCAGGGGTTTGAGGTGGTGTCGGTCATCTGCAAGACCGGTGGCATCTCCAAAGAAGAAGTGGGCATCCCGGAAGAGGTCAAGATCCACCCCGGCGAATTTGAGGCCATGTGCAACCCCATCGCACAGGCAAAGCTTCTGAACGAACAGCACACTGAGTTCAACATTGAGGTCGGACTTTGTGTGGGACACGACTCGATGTTTTATAAGTATTCGGATGCCATGGTCACAACGCTGGTGGCCAAGGATCGCGTTCTGGCGCATAATCCCTGTGGTGCCATTTACTGTGCCGAGGGGTATTTCAAAAAGCGGCTGGAATAAAAGAAGGAAAAAACGTGCGATCTCCATCTGCTTTGGAGATCGCACGTTTTTTGCAGAAGGCGGCGGAGGGAGATTTTCTTGTATCATACTGTTTGTCTGGCGTGCACAAAAATTGGTACACAATCCGTGCAATGCGACAAAACTCGAAAAAAGGGATTGACAAATCTCTGTTTCGGGTGTATTCTCGTGTCGTCAAGTGGATACATTATCACGATTTAGATATAAAAATTTTAAAAGGCGCTGCCGAGATTCCCGGAATTCTAAGGTTCCGGGCAGATCCTTCCAGAACGAAAAAGGGCTGTGAGGGCACAGCACGGCGGCAAAGACTCTGCACAACGAGGTGCAGCTGGGGCGTTCCGAAAGTCAGGGCTGTTTTGCTCTGATAAAAATGGATACATTATATTTCATTAAAGGAGGATTCCCCGGTATGTCAGCAGCAACTATCACCCTACTTTTTCTTCTCTTCGCGGTCGTCATGTTCGTGTTTGAGAAGATCCCCCTCGGCGTAACGTCCATGATCGTCTGTATCGGTCTGGTCGTCACCGGCGTTCTGGACATCAAGACTGCTTTTGCGGGCTTCATCGACAGCAACGTCATCCTCTTCGTCGCCATGTTCATCGTCGGCGGTGCCCTGTTTGAAACAGGTATGGCCAACAAGATCGGCGGCATTGTTACCCACTTTGCCAAATCCGAGCGCAGCCTCATCGTGGCCATCATGGTCATCGTTGGCCTGATGAGCGGTGTGCTCTCCAACACCGGCACCGCCGCCGTCCTGATCCCCGTGGTCATCGGCATTGCGGCAAAGTCCGGCTATGCCCGCTCCAAGCTGCTGATGCCGCTGGTATTTGCAGCGGCCATGGGCGGCAACCTTTCCCTCATCGGCGCACCGGGCAACCTCATCGCCCAGAGTGCTCTGGGTGAGATCGGGATGTCCTTCGGCTTCTTCGAGTACGCTATCGTGGGCCTGCCCATCCTCGCCGCCGGCATCCTCTTCTATGCCACCCTTGGCATGAAGCTGCTGCCCAACCACCCCGTCTCCGATGATGACACCTTCGGCGGCGAGCAGGACTTCAGCAATGTTCCCAAGTGGAAACAGGTGCTCTCCCTTGTCATCCTCGTGCTCACCCTGTTGGGCATGATTTTTGAAAAGCAGATCGGCATCAAACTCTGCATCACCGGCTGTATCGGTGCGCTGGCTCTGATCCTCACCGGTGTCATCTCCGAGAAGGATGCCCTGAAGTCCATCGACCTTAAGACCATCTTCCTCTTCGGTGGTACGCTGTCTCTGGCCTCTGCACTGGATAAGACCGGGGCAGGCGCAGAGATTGCAAACATCGTCATTGGTGCTCTGGGCAAGAATCCCTCTCCCTACGTCCTGACTCTGGTGGTCTTCCTGCTCTGCTGCGTCATGACCAACTTCATGTCCAACACCGCAACCACCGCTCTGATGGTTCCCATCTGCCTGAGCATCGCACAGGGCATGGGTGCCGACCCCCGCGCAGTCCTGATGGCTTGTGTCATCGGTGGCTCCTGCGCTTACGCAACGCCCATCGGTATGCCCGCCAACACCATGGTGGTTTCCGCCGGCGGTTACAGCTTCAAGGATTATGCCAAGGCTGGCCTGCCCCTCATCCTCATCGCAACGGTTGTCAGCATGGTGATCCTTCCCATCGCATTCCCGTTCTTCCCGCAGTAAAGCGGACAGGAACGTTGAATATGAGTGAACCAACGCGCAAAATGTACCAAATCTAAGGAGGCATTGGAATGAACAAACAGGAACAGGTGCAGCAGATGACGACCTATATGGCCAACTTTGTGAGCCATATCGCCAAGGTGCTGCCGGACGACATCATTGCCAAGCTCGATGAGCTGGGCGCACAGGAGGATGCTCCTCTGTCCAAGGTCATCTACGAGACCATGAAGCGGAACCAGAAGCTGGCCAAGGAGCTGAACCGCCCCAGCTGCCAGGATACTGGTGTGCTGCAGTTCTGGGTAAAGTGCGGCGTGGACTTCCCCCTCATCGGTGAGGTGGAGGGTCTGCTGAAGGAGGCTGTGGTCAAGTCCACCTTCGAAGCACCCCTGCGCCACAACAGTGTTGAGACCTTCGATGAGTTCAACACCGGCCGCAATGTCGGCAAGGGCACTCCCACCGTGTGGTGGGATATCATCCCGAACAGCGACAAGTGCGAGATCTACGCCTACATGGCAGGCGGCGGCTGCACCCTGCCGGGCAAGGCTATGGTTCTGATGCCCGGTGCAGGCTACGAAGGCGTGACCAGGTTCGTCATGGATGTCATGACCAGCTACGGCATCAACGCCTGCCCTCCGCTGCTGGTGGGCGTGGGCGTTGCCACCTCTGTTGAGACCGCTGCTCTGCTGTCCAAGAAGGCTCTGATGCGTCCTCTGGGCAGCCACAACGAGAACGAGCGCGCAGCCTATATGGAGAAGCTGCTGGAAGACGGCATCAACTCCATCGGCCTTGGCCCTCAGGGCATGGGCGGCAAGTACTCCGTCATGGGCGTGCACATTGAGAACACTGCCCGCCATCCTTCTGCCATCGGCGTTGCCGTCAACGTGGGCTGCTGGAGCCATCGCCGCGGCCACATCACGTTTGATAAAGATCTGAACTACACCATTGATACTCATTCGGGGGTGACTTTGTAATGCTGACCATCAAAGACGGAAAGAAAATTCTTACCACTCCGGTCTCCGCAGAAGACCTGAAGGACATCCATATCGGTGATGTCGTTTACCTGAACGGCGACCTGACCACCTGCCGCGATGTGGCGCACCGCCGCCTCGTGGAAGAGGGCCGCCCGCTGCCTGTGGACGTGAAGGACGCAGCCATCTTCCACGCCGGCCCCATCATCCGCCCGCTGGAGAACGACAAGTTCGAGATGGTGTCTGTGGGCCCCACCACCTCCATGCGCATGGAGAAGTTCGAGTATGAGTTCGTGCAGAAGTCCGGTGTCCGCGTCATCGTGGGCAAGGGCGGCATGGGCCCCAACACCGAGCGCGCCTGCAAGGAGTTCGGTGCCATCCACTGTGTCTTCCCTGCCGGTAACGCCGTTGTGGCTGCCACCGAGGTGGAGGAGATCGTCGAGGCCCAGTGGCGTGACCTCGGTATGCCGGAAACTCTGTGGCACTGCCACGTCAACGAGTTCGGCCCCCTGATCGTCTCCATTGACGCCGAAGGCCGCAACCTGTTCGAAGAGAACAAGGTCATCTTCAATGAGCGCAAGGAAAAGGCCATCGAAGAGATCTGCAAGCACGTCGGCTTTATTAAGTAATCCGGATATCCTCTCAGCGGGGGACAGACTTCACTCATTATTTCCTTTCATACGATTCTCCTAAATCGTTTTTTTTACCCTAAGTTTCTTGCTCAACTTAATTTGCCACGTATTTGTTCTCCGCAATTTGCCCCGGAACCCTTTTCCGCGTAAAGGGTTCCGGGGCGTTATTTGTTCCTGGAAGGAAATGCAGACAAAGACGATCTTGCCCGTTCTTTTTGTTCTACACACCTTATATAAAGTTCCTTTGGAAAATTGTATTTTTCGACAAAAGTATAACAAATCCCTTGACAAGCGTGGTCTTTCGGTGTATTCTTTTCTTGTTTATTGGATACATTATCAAATATAAACATTCAAGTGCCACTGCTTTGCATCTGCAAGGTGGAAGTAATCCACAGGAGGACAACCCAAATGAGCCCATTGGAGATCACACTGGTCATCCTGCTTGTAACGATCATCGCCTTTGTATCCGGTAAAGTCCCGTTCTCGGTCATTTCTACCGGCATCATTCTGGCGCTGATCCTCACCGGCATCAAGACCCCTGCCGAGGCCTTTGGCGGCTTCATCAACACGAACGTGGTCATGTTCGTAGCCATGTTCGTCATCGGTGCAGGGCTGACCAAAACGCCCCTGATTGACAAAGCCCAGAGTCTGGTCATCCGCTACAAGGACAATATGCGGATGCTGATCTTTCTTTCCTGCGTGGCAGGTGCGTTTCTGGGCGCCATCACCAGTGCCACCGCAACTGCCGCTATCATGATCCCTCTGCTGGTAGGCATTGCGAACGACATCGGCGTGAGCCGCAGCAAGCTGCTGTATCCTTCTATGGCCTGTGCCAACATTGCCACCCAGATGACCTTTCTCGGTCAGGGTGCTTCCAACATGGCATGGAACGATGTCATGATGCAGGCCGGCGCACCGACACCGCTGCACATCTGGGATTTCACCATTGCGCGCATCCCGATGCTGACCATTGCCATCCTGTACATGACCTTTGTTGGCTATAAGCTGATGCCGGATATTCCCAACGAGCAGTTTTCAGATGCAGCACATACGGCTTCTGAGAGCGAAAAACTCAGCCCCTTCAAGCGCAAACTGGCTGTCCTGATCGTTCTGGTCTCCATTGCAATGATGCTGCTGGAAAATGTCATTGGTGTCAAGATGTATCTCACTTCCTGCATCGGCGCTGCCGCTCTGGTGCTGACGGGTGTGCTGACCGAGAAGGAAGCTCTCAACTCCATCCACCAGCCGACCATTTTCCTGTTTGCCGGTGTGCTGGCTCTATCGGACGCCATCCAGACCACCGGTGCAGGCGATGTGGTGGCAGACTGGATGATCCGCCTGCTGGGCGATACCACCAATCCGTACATCATTATGCTGGTGTTCTTCCTTGTTCCCTTCATTCTGACACAGGTCATGTCCAATCTGGCTACCCTGACCATCTTCATCCCACTGGTCACTTCCGCCTGTATCCGCATGGGCGTAGACCCCCGTGCTGCCGTGGTCGGCGTGATCACAGCCAGCTGTGTGTCCATCATGACCCCCATGGCAGCTCCCTGCCAGATCATGATCATCGAGCCGGGCGGATACACCTTGAAGGATTATCTCAAGTGTGGTACCCCGCTGGCGCTCATCCTCATTGTCGTGTCCGTATTTTTCCTGCCGACACTTTATCCTTTTGCCTGATTCTATTTTCCCACCGCAGTAGTATCCGCAAACTGCATATCGTAAATATGCCGTTCTGTTCGGCGCTATTTTTGAAAACCGCAATAAAAGCAGCAGAAATTTTTGAGCATCTCATAATTCTGTCAAGAGGGCTGGCACCGTCCAGCCCTCTCTCTTTTTGCCAAAGTTTCCCTCTCACATGACCGTAACACAGCCAACTGGAAGAATAACAAAAAAGGCTGCGGCACAAAACAACGTGCCGCAGCCTTTTCCCGCTTTCATACTCTTTTATAATACCATGAACAAAGTCCCCGCAGCAATGAGCGCACAGCCAATCAGGCTTTTGGCCGTGAACGGTTCATGCAGGATGAAAAATGCCAGTGCCAGCGTGATGACCACGCTCAGTTTATCAATGGGGACCACCTTGGATGCTGCACCGATCTGCAATGCGTGGTAATAGCACAGCCAGCTTGCACCGGTGGCAAGGCCGGATAGGATCAGGAACAGCCAGCTTTTGTGAGAAATATCCCCGATGCCGGTCTGCGTCCCGGTCAGGAACACCATGCCCCAGCTCATCAGGAGCACAACGGCGGTGCGAATGGCCGTGGCCAGCGTGGAGTTCACGCCGTCAATGCCGATCTTCGCAAGAATGGAAGTCAGTGCGGCAAATACCGCAGAGCCCAGCGCAAAAACAAACCACATAAAATATTCTCCTTCTCCCCACGCTGCCATTGAATGAAGGCCGGCATGGGCGCGGCTGGTATGACGGCCTCTGTGGGGCCGCTCTGCACCCCTGCGTCTTCATGCGGGGGATGCGGATTAGATCACATAATCATTTCCCGCCTGTTCCGGTGCGGCGAGGTCGGCGAGGGTGATCTTGCCGAAGTAGTCGGCGATGAGGTCGTTCAGACCTTTCCACATCGTATAGGTGCGGCAGTTGGCCATCCGCTCGCAGGCCGGGGCTCCCGGCGTCAGGCAGCTCACCGGGGCAAGGCTGCCCTCCGTCAGCAGCAGGATCTCTGCCACCGTGTACTGGTCCGGGCTGCGGGTCAGGCGGTAGCCGCCGCCCTTGCCGCGCAGCCCTTCCAGAAAGCCGTTCTGCACCAGGACTTTCAGGATGTTCTCCAGATATTTTTCCGAGATATCCTGCCGCGCGGCGACCTCCTTCAGCGGGACATAGCGTTCGGCCTGATGCTCGGCTAGGTCGATCATCACACGCAGCGCATAGCGGCCTTTGGTTGAAACGATCATAGTGCACTCCTTATTGTATAGCAACCTCTCCGTCTCACCGTTGGTCCTGCGGAAATGGGCAGCAGCCGCAGGCGACAACGCCGTAGACCGGCCCGCCCGACCTCCGAACAGGGGAGATGTCACCGCAGGGGAGGGAGAGATTTTGATTTTAACCTATTATACAACAGGGTTTATAACTTTTCAATCTGTTTTTTGCACGTTTCCATTGACAACAGGGGCAAAGAGGGCTATAATACCATCAAACCCACAAACGATGTTGGTTTTCAGGGAATATGGAGAGACGAAATAGTTCCGGGCCGGGTGCCCGCAGAGGGAGGAACATTCTTATGAGCAAGATTTATACGTCCGCAGATCAGCTGATCGGTCACACTCCGCTGCTGGAGCTGACCCACATCGAGAAGCAGGAGGACCTGAAGGCCACCATCCTGGCAAAGCTGGAATACTTCAACCCGGCGGGTTCGGTCAAAGACCGCATCGCCAAGAAGATGATCGACGATGCAGAAGCCACTGGCAAGCTGAAGCCCGGTTCGGTCATCATTGAGCCGACTTCCGGCAACACCGGCATCGGTCTGGCCGCTGTGGCGGCGGCCAAGGGCTACCGCATCATCATCGTCATGCCGGAGACCATGAGCGTGGAGCGCCGCCAGCTGATGAAGGCCTACGGCGCAGAGCTGGTCCTGAGCGAGGGTGCCAAGGGCATGAAGGGTGCCATTGCCAAGGCCGATGAGCTGGCAAAGGAGATCCCGAACGCCTTCATCCCCGGTCAGTTCGTCAACCCGGCCAACCCCAAGGCGCACATTGAGACCACCGGCCCGGAGATCTGGGAGGACACCGACGGCGAAGTGGACATCTTCGTGGCAGGTGTCGGCACCGGCGGCACCGTTACCGGTGTGGGCCAGTACCTCAAGAGCAAGAACCCCGGCGTCAAGGTTGTGGCCGTGGAGCCTGCATCCTCTCCGGTGCTGAGCCAGGGCGTTGCAGGCGCACACAAGATCCAGGGCATCGGTGCCGGTTTCGTTCCCGCTGTGCTGGATACCAAGATTTATGATGAGATCATCCCCGTCACCAACGAAGACGCCTTTGCGACCGGTCGTCTGATCGGCCACAAGGAGGGCGTTCTGGTGGGCATCTCCTCCGGTGCAGCCGTCTGGGCTGCTCTGGAGCTGGCAAAGCGCCCCGAAAACGCAGGCAAGAAGATCGTTGTCCTCCTGCCCGATACCGGCGACCGCTACCTGTCCACGCCGCTGTTCGCCGAATAACCCGCAAGATCGATCGATGCCGCTGCGCAAAACAGATGCGCAGCGGCATTTTTTGTGCTACAATAGAGCCATTCTAACATTGTGAGGTCTTCTATGAACTATTATGCTGCCCCGATGGAGGGGCTGACCGACCGCATCTGGCGGCAGGTGCACCAGAAATGGTTTGGCGCAGCCGATGCCCCCACGCGCTACTATGCGCCGTTCCTGTCGCCGCCGGAAAACCGCGTCCTCATCCCGAAAAAGATGGCGGAGCTGGCCCCGGAGGCCAATGAAGGTACGGTCGTGATCCCGCAGCTGCTGGCCAGAGACGGCGAACTGGCCGCCTGGATGATCGGCGAAGTGCGGAAGCTGGGCTACACGGAGGTCAACTTGAACTTCGGCTGTCCCTCCGGCACGGTGACGGCCAAGGGCAAGGGAGCCGGGATGCTGCGGGACCCCGCCCGGCTGGACGCTTTTCTGGACGCTGTCTTTTCGGCGGTGGAGGGGCCGGTCTCGGTCAAGACCCGCATCGGCGTCCAGAAGCCGGAGGAGTTTGCGGCTCTGCTGGATATCTACAATCGCTATCCTATCTGCGAGCTGACCATCCATCCCCGCGTGATGAAGCAGCTGTACCGGGGTCAGGCCGACCGTGCCGCCTTTGCTGCGGCGCTGCCGGAGTGCCGGATGCCGGTCTGCTACAACGGCGATGTCACGACGCCGGAAGAACTTCACGCGCTGGAAGCAGAGTTCCCGCAGCTGTCGGGCATCATGGTGGGGCGGGGGCTCATCGCAGACCCGGCTCTGTTCCGCCGCGCGCGGGGCGGTGCACCGGCTTCCAGAGAGGAACTGCGCGGCTACTGCGACGACCTCTACCACGGCTACACCGAGGCCTTTGGCGCGGCCAGCTGTGCCGTCAGCCGGATGAAGGCGCACTGGTTCTATCTCATCCATCGGTTCGAAGGGGCCGACCCGCTGGAAAAGCCTCTTCGCAAGGCCCGCGAGGGGTGGGAGTATGAGACGGTGGTGAACCAGATCTTCACGCGGCAGCTGAACTGAAAACAGCCCGCCGTCTTCTGCGAGACAGCGGGCCGGAAAGGACAAAGCGGATCAGACGTTCAGGTAGCTGCGGAGCAGAGCCTGCAGCAGGTCGTCCCGGTCAACTTTACGGATGAGGGAGCGGGCTCCTTTGTAGGTCGTGATATAAGTGGGATCTTCGGACAGGATGTAGCCCACCAGCTGATTGACCGGATTGTAGCCTTTTTCCTTCAATGCGTCGTACACTTGCTGTATGATCTCATGAATTTCGTCGTCCTTTTTGTCGTGGATCGAAAAAATAGCAGTTGCGTCGCCCACGCAGTACACCCCCTTCGGTATTTCTATCCACGCCCAAAGCGGAAGTGGAACTAGAACTATAGTTCATTGTACACGAAGCGAGTGTAAACTTCAAGATTCCAGACTCTATTTGCACATATTCACCAAAATCAACGGAAATTTTAAGTCAAAACAACGGGGCGTTTGCCCTGGAAAGGGGAGGATTTCATGCTGTTCGGGGTAGGATGTGATCTTTGTGAGGTGGCACGGATGGAAAAAAGCCTGTTTGGGGCGCACGGGGCGGCGTTTGAGGCGCGGGTGTTTGGTATCGGGGAGCGGCAGGCGCTCGCGCTGGCCGAGTGTCGGGCCGACCCTTTCGCCCGCAGGTGCACCCACAGAGCCGCCAGCGCCGCTGCGGATTTTGCGGCGAAGGAAGCCTTCCTCAAGGCGGCGGGCACCGGCCTGCGGGAGCCGTTTTCGCTCTGCGAGATCGAGGTGCTGCGCCTGCCCTCCGGGGCACCGGTGTATCGCTTCTCCGGCCGGACGGCGGCCTGGGTGGAGGAGCATCACGTAACGGCTCGCCTTTCCCTCAGCCACGACGGCGGGATGGCGCTGGCGTTCTGCGTCCTGGAACAGACGGAAACCTGATCCGCTCCGCTGCATAAAATGGAAGAAAGCCCCCGCGTGCATACCGCCGCCCAGCACAGCCCATACTAGAGGCAGACAGGGAGGGTTGATTCCATGGAAGTACACAGAGGAGAAGTTTTCTACGCAGACCTTTCGCCGGTGGTGGGGTCCGAGCAGGGCGGCATCCGGCCGGTGCTCATCGTGCAGAACGAGATCGGCAACCGCCACAGCCCCACCGTCATCGCGGCGGCCATTACATCCCGGCTGGACAAAGCCCGCCTGCCCACTCATATCAATATCCGGGCAGCGGACACCGGCCTCGCCAAGGACAGCGTCGTGCTGCTGGAGCAGATCCGCACGCTGGACAAACACCGCCTGCGGGAGCGCGCAGGGCAGATCACGCCGGAAGACCAGAAACGGGTCAATCAGGCACTGGATGTCAGCCTGGGGCTGGATGCCTACTGAAGATGTGAAAACAGAAAAGGGACTGCCGGTTCGGGCAGTCCCTTTTGTGGTTTTGGGTCAGTCTTCGTTTTTCAGGGTGCTCTCGGCGTCGTGGAGCAGGGCATACTCGCGGATCTTTTCCAGCGTCTGCTCGCTGAGGATATGCTCTGCCTTGCAGGCATCCTCTGCGGCGATGTCCTCTTCCACGCCCAGCTGCACGAAGAAGTGGGTCAGCAGCCGGTGGCGGCTGTAAATGCGCTCGGCGATCTCGCGGCCCGGTTCCAGCAGGGTCAGGTTGCCCTCACCGTCCACCGCAATGTAGCCGTTCTCCCGCAGCTTTTTCATCGCGATGCTGACGCTGGCTTTGGTGTAGCCCAGTTCGTTGACCACGTCGATGGAACGGACGCGGCCCATCCTCTGATTCAGCATCAGGATCGTTTCAAGGTAATCTTCTGCGGATTGGTGGATCTGCATGGTTGTCGGCCTCCTGCCTTTCTTGATTTCCGGCCCGGAGCAGAAAAACGCACATCGGTTCGGTTTGTTATAGGATACCACATTCTGCCGGGGGATGCAAGTCGTTCGACGGAAGTTTGCTAAAACAAACCGAGCTTCTTCTGCATGATTTTGCTATTTTGACCGGAAACAGGGCCTGAAATCTTGTGGAACGTGCTTATCTGGACGCGCGGTAGGCTTCCGGGCCGGAGAGATAGAGGTCGCCGCCGTGGGCATCCAGAATGACGGTCAGGGGCATCTGCTCCACGGTCAGGCGGCGGACGGCTTCGCAGCCGAGGTCCGGCCAGGCGATGACTTCCAGCGTTTTGACGCTCTTGGCCATCAGGGCACCGGCCCCGCCCAGCGCGGCCAGATAGACCGCGCCGTTGCGCACGACGGCTTTCTTGACGGCGGCATCCCGCTTGCCCTTGCCGATCATGACCTTGTTGCCCAGGTCCAGCAGGCGGGGGCTCATCGCGTCCATCCGGCCGCTGGTGGTGGGCCCGGCCGAGCCGATGACCGCACCGGGGCGCTCCGGTGTGGGGCCGACGTAGTAGATGGCGCTGCCTTCGAGGTCGAAGGGGAGCGGCTCGCCCCGGTCCAGTGCTTCCAGCATCCGTTTGTGCGCCTGGTCGCGGGCCGTGTAGACCACACCGGACAGCAGAACGGTGTCGCCCGCCTGGAGCGGGGCCAGGTCCTGCGCGGTGCAGGGGGTGGTCAGTTCGTATTGCATAGATTTCACCTCTAGAACTCCCTTCGTCATCGCTTACGCGATGCCACCTCCCTCGGTGAGGGAGGCTATCGCAGCTGCCCGCTGCAAAAGGCTCCCTCCCAGAGGGAGCTGGCGCGGCGAAGCCGTGACAGAAGGAGTAACTCCTTATAACAAAGCGCTGGCACGGCGGGTGACATGGCAGGAAACGTTCACGGCCACGGGCAGACCCGCCACATGGGTGGGCATCTGCTCGATGGCAAGGCCCAGGCAGGTGGTCCTGCCGCCGAAGCCCTGCGGGCCGATGCCGGTCTCGTTGACGGCGGCCAGCAGTTCGCGTTCGAGGGCGGCATAGTAGGGGTCCGGGTTGGGGATGTCCAGCGGGCGGAGCAGAGCTTTTTTGGCCAGATAGGCGACCTTGTCAAAGCTGCCGCCCACGCCGATGCCCAGCACGATGGGCGGGCAGGGGTTGGAGCCTGCCCGCGTGACCGTCTCCAGCACGAATTTCTTGAATCCTTCCACGCCGTCGGCCGGTTTGAGCATCTGGATGCGGCTCATGTTCTCGCTGCCAAAGCCCTTGGGGGCCACGGTGATGGTGCAGCCGTCGCCATCCACGAGGTGGACTGTGATGGCGGCAGGGGTGTTATCGCCGGTGTTGCCCCGGCGCAGGGGGTCGGCCACGATGCTCTTGCGCAGGTAGCCGTCGGTGTAGCCCCGGCGGACGCCCTCGTGGATGGCGGCCTCAAAGCTGCCGTCGATGTGGACATCCGTTCCCAGCTCCACGAAGACGCAGGCCATGCCGGTGTCCTGACAGATGGGCAGAGCCTTCTCCTGCGCCGCACCGAGGTTCGACCACAGCAGGTCGAGGGTGGTTTTCGCCAGCGGCCACGGCTCTTCCTCCCGCGCTCTGGCCAGAGCCGCTTCCACGTCTTGGGGCAGGCGGGTGTTGGCTTCGATGCACAGGCGGGCGACGGTATCGGTGATGGACTGTGCGGAGATCGTCCTCATGCCGCGCCTCCTTTACAGACGGGCCACGCCGGTCTCGCGGGCAGCTTTTGCCACGGCAGAGGCCACGGCCTCGGCCACGCGGGGGTCGAATGCGCCGGGGATGATGTTCTCTTCGCTGCGGTCCTCATCCGTGATGAGGTCGGCGATGGCGTAGGCTGCGGCCAGCTTCATGGCATCGTTGATGTCCCGTGCGCGGACGCTCAGGGCACCCTTGAACAGGCCGGGGAAGCAGAGTACATTGTTCACCTGATTCGGGAAATCGCTGCGGCCGGTGGCCATGACCCGCACACCGCCTGCCTTGGCCTCGTCGGGCATGATCTCCGGGGTGGGGTTGGCCATGGCGAAAACGATGGCGTCCGGATTCATGGTCTTGCACAGCTCGGTGGTCAGGATGCCGGGGCGGGACACGCCGATGAAGACGTCGGCCCCCTCGATGGCCTCCTTCAGGCCGCCCTTGATCTGGCGGGGGTTGGTCACTTCGCCCAGCCAGTTCTTGTGGGCCTCGGCGCTGTTGCAGCCCTTGTACAGGGTGCCGAACTGGTCCACCGCCACGATATCTTTGGCACCGGCGGTCATCAGCATCTTGATGATGGCCGTGCCGGCGGCACCGGGGCCGTTCAGGACGATGTGGACATCCTCCATCTTCTTGCCCACCACGCGCAGGGCGTTGATGAGCGCAGCCGTCACGACGATGGCGGTGCCGTGCTGGTCGTCATGGAAGACGGGAATGTCCAGCTCACGCTCCAGCGTTTCTTCGATCTCGAAGCACTCCGGGCTTTTGATGTCCTCCAGATTGATGCCGCCGAAGGTCGGGGCGATGGCCTTGCAGGCCGCGATGACGCTGGCGGCGTCGTGGGCGTCGATGCAGATGGGGAAGGCATCCACGCCGCCGAATTCCTTGAACAGCACGGCCTTGCCCTCCATGACCGGCAGACCGGCTTCGGGGCCGATGTCGCCCAGGCCCAGCACGGCGGTGCCGTTGGACACGACGGCCACCATGTTGCTCTTGAAGGTGTACTTGTACACGTCGTCGGGGTTCTCTTTGATCTTGCGGCAGGGCTCAGCGACGCCGGGGGTATAAGCCGTGGACAGGTCGTCGCGGGTCCTGACCTCGACCTTGCTCACGATGCCGACTTTGCCGTGGTGGCTCTCGTGCATTTCGAGAGCGGCTTTGTTGTAATCCATGGATGTTCCTCCTTGTGTTGATGGGCTTCTCTTATTATAATAAAGCCGCAGGCCCGGCAGCGCAAGAGGCTGCGTGAAACTTGTGGAAATTTCGCAAAATCCTTTTCTTTTTCATTTTTACCCTTTATAATAAGATTTGTCTGAAAAAATTGCAGTTCCCGGCGGCGTCCGGGATACAGGAGGTATCCACTTGAAACGAATCATCTCGAAGGCAGTCTGCCTTCTCTGCGCCGGTGCGCTGGCGCTGACGGCTGCGGGCTGCTCGAAGTCTGCGGCGTCCTCTTCCACATCGGCCAGCTCGGAAGCGTCTGTCTACGGCAGCGCTTCGGATTATGACTACCAGAACTTTGCCTACAGTGACGGTCTGGACGAGAACGGCTACTGGTCCGGCATCCGCGCACTGGACTATGTGACCCTGCCGGAGGACTACGCTTCCATCCCGCTGAAGAAGGCGGACATCGAGCCGACCGAGGAGGACGTGCAGTCCCAGATCGACAGCCTGCTCAGCCAGAACACCACCACGCAGCAGATCACCGACCGTGCCGCCGCCGACGGCGACACCGTCAACATCGACTATGTGGGCACCGTGGATGGCGTGGCATTTACCGGCGGCACCTACAGCGGCTACAGCCTGACGCTGGGCAGCGGTTCCTTCATCGACGGCTTTGAAGACCAGATCGTGGGCCACAAGCCCGGCGAGACCTTTGAGGTCAACGTCACCTTCCCGGACGGCTACAGCGACTCCACCGATGCCGAGGGCAATGCGGTGGTCCTGAGCAACAAAAAGGCGGTCTTCTCCGTCACGTTGAACTACATCAGCGAGGAGATCCTGCCGGAACTGACCGATGCCTGGGTCGAGGAGAATTTCAGCAGCACCGACGGCGTCCACACCGTGGAAGACCTGCGGGCCGAATACCAGAAGATGCTGTATCAGAACAACCTGAACACTGCGGTGATGGATTATCTGCTGGCAAACTCCACCTTCAAGGACCTGCCCAAAGAAGTGACCGATTATCAGGTCAACCAGTGCCTGAACTACTACTACACCATGGCCCAGTATTACGGCTATGATCTCGACAGCTTCCTGCAGGCTGCTGCCGGTTACAACAGTGCCGACGACCTGCTGGATGCCATGAGCGACAGCATCACCGAGTATGCCCGCGAAGCGCTGCTCTACCAGGCAGTGGCTGAGGCGATGGACATCGCCCCCACCCAGGAGCAGATCGACACCTACTCTGCCTACACTGAAACCTACGGTGCCAACTACTGCACCATGGTCGCGCTGATGGACGCCGTGTCCGAGGCGCTGACCACCGGGGCACAGGTGAAGTGATCCGATCTTGTTTCTGCGCCCCCCCAAAACCGAATAAAACCACAAACGGCCTGAACCCTGTGCGACACAGAGTTCAGGCCGTTTCGGCTTTTTTGGGGGTTATTTTTTCAGGGCATCTGCGAGGACGCGCAGCAGGTGCGGGACGTCCAGCGGCTTTGCGATATGGCCGTTCATACCGGCCTCCAGCGCGTTCTGACGGTCTTCTTCAAAGGCGTTTGCCGTCATCGCAAAGATGGGGATGCTGGCCTTCTCGGCGTCCGGCAGGGCGCGGATCTGCCGCGTGGCTTCGTAACCGTCCAGATTGGGCATCTGGATGTCCATCAGGATCAGGTCATACTGGCCGGGGGCCGCCTGCTTTATCTTCCGGACGGCGACCGCGCCGTCTTCGGCGGTATCCACCACAAAACCGGCTTCTTTCAGGATCTCCAGTGCGATCTCGCGGTTCAGCTCGTTGTCTTCCACCAGCAGGAGCTTCTTCCCCTTGAGGTCGGCCGCAGTGGGTTGAGCGGGCTTGGAGGCAGGCTCTGTACGGAACGGTTCGGCCAGAACGCGGCGCAGCTCCGAGAGGAAGAGCGGCTTTTCGCAGAACGCGGTCACTCCGGCGGCGCGGGCCTCGTCCTCGATGTCCGCCCAGTCGTAGGCGGTCAGGATGATGATGGGGCAGCGATTCCCGATCACCTTGCGGATCTGCCGCACGATCTCGATGCCGTTCATGTCGGGGATCAGCCAGTCGATGATGTAGACGCTGAACTCATCGCCCTGCTCCACCGCATATTTGGTGCGGATGACCGCTTCCTTGCCGGAGATCGTCCACTCCGGCCGCATCCCGATCTTGGACAGCATGGTGCTGACGTTCAGGCAGGTGTTGGTATCGTCGTCTGCCACCAGGGCGCGCAGCCCTTCCAGCTGGGGGAGCTGCTTGGGCTCTGCTTTCTGCCCGCTGCGTGTGAAGCAGAGGGTCACGATGAACTCGCTGCCCTTGCCCGGCTCGCTCGTGAGGGCGATGGTGCCGCCCATCAGATCCACGATGTTCTTGGTGATGGACATTCCCAGGCCGGTGCCCTGAATGCCGCTGACGGTGGAGCTTTCCTCCCGGCTGAACTCCTCGAAGATGTGCTTCTGGAACTCTTCGCTCATGCCGATGCCGTTGTCCTTGATGCGGAACTCATAGCAGACGCAGCCCTTGGGCGCACCGTTCTTTTGGGCGATGCGGATGCTGATCATGCCGCCGGTGGGGGTGAACTTGATGGCGTTGGACAGGATGTTCAGCAGGATCTGGTTCAGCCGCAGTGGGTCGGTGATGATGTCCTCATCCTCAATGTCCATGGTATCAATGAAGAGCGACAGCCGTTTGGCCGCGACATTGGGCTGGATGATGGAGCGCACATCGTGGACAAGATCGGGCAGATGCACCGCCTTTTCCTCGATCTTGACCTTGCCGCTCTCGATGCGGCTCATATCCAGCACATCGTTGATGAGGGAGAGCAGATGCTGGCTGGAGGTGGAGATCTTTTTCAGGTAGTCCAGCACCTGCTCGCGGTTGTCGATGTGGGTCGCCGCCAGCGAGGTGAAGCCGATGATGGCGTTCATCGGGGTGCGGATATCGTGGCTCATGTTGAACAGAAACTCCCGCTTGGCGCGGTTGGCCGCGCCCTCGTGCCGGAGCGCGATCTCCAGCTTGCGGTTCTGCTCTTCCAGCTGGGTCTGATACTTCTTCTCCTGCTCCTTTTTCTGCTGCTCCATCTCCTGCACCGAGCGCCGGCGCAGCATCTGCAAGACCGAAACGAGCAGGATGTAACAGACCAATGCTGTTAAGACCAGCGTGAGCGACTCGTGGAACACGGCTTTTTCATCCGTGTACGCATAGAGGTCGAACGACTGGCCGTGGCTGTACATGCCGAAATAGCAGCCGGAGCCGTTCCAGCCGTGGGTGTGCGTCAGCTTTTCCGCAAGCCCGGTGCTGCGGATCTCCTGCACCGGCGGGCTGTCGGTGGTGTCCTGCCCGATCAGCTCCGGGCGGTTGGACGCAATGATCTGATTGTTCTGCACGATGAACAGGGTGCCGCTGGTCTCTTCCGGGTAGCCGTCCAGAATGCTCTGGACCGACAGTGCCGTCCCCTCGACAAATTTGGCCGGGGTGCAGCGATAGGCCAGCAGGATGACCTCTTCGTGGTCGGCCCGGTGTGCCGCTACATCCACGGCAGACCCGTCTGCCAGCAGAACGCGCTTCAGGTAGGTCTTCTGCGGGAAGCGGAAGACGTCCAGCGCGGTCTCCTTTTTGAGCTGGTCTTCCAGCTGGGCATAGCCGATGCCGTTCGCTGTGTACTCACACAGGAGTGCGCCGTCCGGGCGCAGCACGGAAATGCCGGTGAGCCAGAGCGTCTCGGTCTGCTGTTTCAGGCAGTGCGGGTCGGAGAGGTCGAGTGCGGCGTCACCGGCCAGCTGGTGCACCGAGACCGCCGTGCGGCGGAGTGTTTTGGCCGTGATGGTATCGTTGTACTTCTCAAAACTGGTGGACTGCGATTTGACGAACTCGATCGTCTGGCGGAAATGCTCTTCGGTCACATGCAGGGCTTTCCAGCCGGAGGCCAGGACGACCCCCGCCATGAGGAGCACACCGACGAGAACGTAGAGCACCCAGGTCCGCGTGTTCGGAGTGGCTTTGTTGTTACGCGTCAATGGTGTCCACCTCCAGATACTGCGAAGCATGTTCCAGGTATTTGCCGACGATCCGTTCCAGTGTGCCATCCTCGCGCATCTGCGCGAAGGTATCGTTCAGCTGGTGGTCCAGCCCGCGGCTGTCGTTTTTGGCAAAGGCAACGCCCAGCCCGGTGACCAGCAGCGGCTCTTCGAGGATGCGGAACGCTGCGTTGTTGTCTTTCATGTATTGCAGGATGGCCGTCTCGTGGGCGGCGATGGCGTCCACATAGCCGCAGGCCAGCATGGCATACTGCACACTGCGGTCCTCGATGCTGAACACCTCAACGGTCTGCGGGATGCGCGGGTCGGAGCCGCTGAGGAAGATGCCCTCTGGCTTGGAGGTGCTCTGCACCATAACGGTCTTCCCGGCAAGGTCGCTGAGGGACTGGATGGAGCTGTCGGCGTTCACGGCCACGACCTGACGGCTCACCATGTAAGGCCCGGCCCACCGGTAGAGCGTTTCGCGGCCCTGCATGGAAAAGCAGCCCCAGATGCAGTCGATGGCGCCGCTTTCCACAAGGGCGGTCTTCTGCTCCCAGTCGATGACTTCAAATCGTGCAGCGTATCCCATGCGGCGGAATGCCTCGGTGGCGATCTCCACATCGATCCCGGCCGGGGTGCCGTCATTGTTCAGATAAATATAGGGCGGGTAGGTGTCGCTTCCGATGAGGATCTGCGGCAGATCGCTGTTCGTCGCGTCCGTTCCGCCGCAGGCAGTCAGGCCGCCGAGGGCCGCCGAGGCCGCCAGCAGGGTGCATCCGTTCAGGAATGCACGGCGTGAGAGGATGTGTTTCATGGGGGCTTTCGTTCTCCTGTTGTTATTGCGTCCGCTGCTGCAACTGGACTTTCAGGTCGGTCTGCATATCCGTCAGGCATTGCCGCAGCAAGGGGTTGAACGCTCCGCACTCGCCGTTCAGGATCATCTGCACGGCTTTTTCGTGGGAGAAGGCTTTTTTGTAGCAGCGTTCGCTGGTCAGTGCATCGTACACATCGGCCAGCGCGACCAGCTGTGCGCTGATGGGAATTTCATCGCCCTTCAGCCCATCCGGGTAGCCGCGCCCGTCCCAGCGCTCGTGGTGCCAGCGGGTGATCTCGTAGGCGGTCTGCAGCAGCGGCTGCTCGTTGAAGTTTTCCAGCTGGTGCAGCATCTCGGCCCCCAGCATACTGTGGGTCTTGATGACCTCGTATTCTTCCGGGGTCAGCTTGCCGGGTTTGTTGAGGATCTTTTCGTCGATGCCGATCTTGCCGATGTCGTGCAGGGCGGAGGCCAGCGGGATGTTGTCCTGCTGCTCGGCGGTGATGGGGTACTGGCTGCTGATCTCCAGCAGGCGGTGGAGCAGCAGCTCGGTGATGATGCGGATGTGCAGCACATGGGCACCGCTTTCGCCGTTGCGGAACTCCACGATATGGCTCAGTACCCCCACCAGCGTATCCGTATTATTTTCACGCGCGCGGATCTGGTCCGACACCATCTGCACCAGCCGCCGCTGCTTGGCGTACAGCTTGATGGTGTTGGTCACGCGGCGGTAGACGATGCGAGCATCGAAGGGGCGGTTGACGTAATCGCTGGCCCCCAGCTCATAGGAGCGCCGGATCGCGTCGTCGCTGGAGATCATGATGACCGGGATGTCCTCGATGGTGTGGTTGGCGTTCATGGCCTTGAGCACCTCGAAGCCATCCATGACCGGCATGTTGATGTCCAGCAGTACCAGTGCGATGTTCCCGGCTTCGGCCTGCAAGGCATCCATACATTCCCGGCCATCTTTTGCTTCCAGAATACGGTAGTCGCCTTGCAGGATTTCGGCCAGGATGAGGCGGTTCATTTCAGAGTCATCCACAAGAAGAATCTGCGGCTTCTCCTCCACCAGTTCTTCCTGCGCGGTCAGCGCGTTTTCGGGGAGTTCCACCGTGACGGCATTCTTGCGGCCCTTTGCCTGATACATCAGCCGGTCTGCCCGGCGAACCGCATTCTCCATCGGGTCGGTGATGGCCTGCATCGTTCCGCCGATGCTCAGTGAGAGGCGAAAATGCGGATAGCCGGGTACGGATGCCATCTGCGCGGCAGTGCAGATCTGCTCCAGCTTGCCTTGCAGGATGTCGCTCGGAATGCCGGGCAGCACCAGCAGAAATTCGTCCCCGCCGTAGCGGATGAGCAGATCGGAGCTGCGGATGCAGGACTGAATGGCGTTTGCCGCTGCTTCCAGCGCCAAATCTCCGGCGTGATGCCCATAGGTGTCGTTGCAGATTTTGAAATCGTCCACATCCATCAGCGCGATGCCTGCGGGGCCGACGATACGGGATGCGATATCCTCATAGTAGCGGCGGTTGTATGTGCCAGTCAAGGCATCGTGGTAAAGTTTTGCACGGTAGCTCTCTGTTGTTTCTTGAAGCTTTTCCTCGGTTTCGGCCTGCATCTTTTCCGTGTTGGAGCGCTCGAACTGCCTTTGCAGGTGACCGATCAGCAGAATGTTCGCAGCGATACCAAGGCCGATCACGATGAGCTTTTGAAGGTTCAAAGAGGTGTAAAGAAAAAAGCTGTGGTCGGTAGAAAAGAAAAACGCGGAGTATAGGAATGCAATGAGGCCGCTTACGATTCCTGCTGCATAGCCGCATTTCACGAGCACAGCAGAAAGAACAACAAAAAGCACGATATTTGGATTTGGAATATGAAAATTCCAGACGATCAGGCAGGCGCTCAATTGGGCAAGTGCCGATAGCAACATAGGCTGAATTTTATTTGGCTGTTGTTCCATACGCAATACCATCCAATCCTTTGATTCATCATGATTGCTCTCTCATAAAAAAGAGCTGGGCCGCAAATGGGCGGCCCTGCCAGGTCGTGGGTGTCGGTCATCTGCGAAACCGTGCGATTCCACTATTTATTTTCGGGGGGGGTAACGCGGAAGCGCTTGACGGTCTGTTCCAGCGCGTCGATGTCCACGGGCTTGGACAGATGCTCGTCCATCCCGGCTTCCTTGCTCTTCTGCATATCTTCCAAAAAGGCGTTTGCCGTCATGGCGAGGATGGGGATGACCTGGCCCAGCGGGTTTTCGCTGCTGCGGATGCGGCGGGTGGCCTCCAAGCCATCCATTACCGGCATCTGCACGTCCATCAGGATCATGTCATACTCGCCGGGCTTGACGCGGACAAACGCATCCACAAGCTCCTGCCCGTTGGGGTAAATTTTACAGTGTGCGCCTTTGGATTCCAGCAGCAGCTCCAGGATCTCGGCGTTGATGGCATTATCCTCGGCGCAGAGGAAGTTCATCCCGCACAGGGGAGAGACGTCCTCCGGCTCCTCCGGGAGCGCCTGCGCCTTTGGCACCGCGTCCGCTTCGGTGTCGATGGGGAATTCCAGCACGACCTCAAAGCGGGTGCCCTTGCCGGTGGCACTCTCCACGCTGATGGAGCCGCCCATCAGGTCCACGATGTTCTTGGTGATGGCCATGCCCAGACCTGTGCCCTGCACCTTGTTGGTGCCGGAGCGCTCTTCGCGGGTAAAGGGGTCAAAAAGGGTCTTCTGGTAAGCCTCGCTCATGCCGATGCCGTCATCCTGCACCACAAAGCTGTATTTGGCGTAGTGCTCGTTCCGGGGCAGCTCTTCGACCTCGAACCGGATGTGCCCGCCGCGGGGGGTATACTTGACCGCATTGGAGAGGATGTTCATCAGCACCTGATTCAGGCGGGTGGGGTCGGCCAGCAGGTTTTCGTGCCAAAGATGGGTGGAGACGGTGAAGGTCTGCGCCTTTTCGCTGGCCTGTGCGCGGATCATCGTGCTGAGCTGGTCGAGCTGCTGGGAAAGGTGCATCGGCTCAACGCTCAGGGTGGTCTTGCCGCTCTCGATGCGGCTCATATCCAGAATGTTGTTGATGATGCCCAGCAGCAGCTGGCCGGAGCTTTCCAGCTTGTGCAGGTGTTCGGCCAGCTTTTCCGGCTGGTCCAGCTCGTTCTCCATCAGGGTCGTCAACCCGACGATGGCGTTCATGGGGGTGCGGATATCGTGGCTCATGTTGGAGAGAAAGTCGGTCTTGGCCTGGCTGGCGCGCTCGGCCGCGTGCAGCGCTTCGGCGGCAATGGTCTGCGCCCGTTTCATCTCGTCGTTTGCCTGCGTCAGCTGGGTGTTGTATTGCTCCAGACGGAGGTTCGCTTCTTTTTCTGCCTGCAGCTCCCGCTTCTGCTTTTGCCGCAGGAGAAACCAGCCGACGAAAACCGCTGTGACCGAGAACACCACGGCAAAGCTGACGATGACGAGTGTGACGAGATGGACCAGCTTTTGGGTGTTGACGGCCACGTACTCTGCCGGGACGAGGAACGCCAGCGTCCACCGGGCGTTTTCCATCTGCTTGAGCGCGTAGTAATACTCAGTCCCGTCCAGCACGGCGTTGGAATAGCAGGAGCCTGTGCGGGCGAGCCGCTCCTTTGCTGCTGCAAAGGAAGAACCGTGCAGATAGGACATCTGGGAGAGCACGGTGTATACGTTGTGCCCCTTCAACAGCTCGGCATCGTTGACGTTGAACAGCTTGAAGCCGTCGTTGTCCAGCACATAGACGCTGTTGTTGTTTTCGTAGGCGTCGCAGCGGAAATAATCGTTCAGCTGGGTCATGCACTGGGCGATGCCGAAGTAGCGCAGGGTGATCTCGCCGGTCTCGCTTTGCAGGGTGATGGGGGTGGAGAGCTGTTTCAGAAACACCATGCGGGAATCGTCCACAGTCAGGGAGTTGGAAACGTAGCTGACCCGCTCCGGTGCGCTTTCCAGATAGGTCATTCCTCGCAGCAGCCCCATGCGGCCATGCACGGTATAATAATGTCCGGTAGAGTCCACAGCAACCAGCTCGATCTGCTTTTCTTTGTAATTGGCAAGCTCGGACAGCTTTTCCAGATAGGAAAACAGATCATCGGTCGTCTCTATGGGCGTATAAGCCAGATAATTGCACTGCACGTCCACATCGTCCCAGTGGTTGTCGATTACATCCTCCAGACTGTGGAACATCTGGTGGGTGACCTCTTCCATCTGGCTCAGCCGCTCGTGGTAGACAAGGTTTTGGATGTAGGTCTGGCTCATGACAAAAAGGGTCAGGATCAACACGATGATGACAAAGCCGAAGCCCACAAACAGCTTTTTATAGATTTTGTTGTTCACATCCAGTATCTCCTGTCCGTTTTATTCAACTCCATGCGGTGTCTGCCCGGCTGATGGTGGTGTAAGCACCAAAGAAGGCTTTTGCGGCATCCATGCCCACCACGCCGCTGTCCACGACATCGGCCTCGGCTGCCAGCTGCTCGCTCACGCCGCAGATGGCCACCTGATAAGTCTTGCCCGCCTCCGGTTCCGTAGGGCTGACCAGCACATAGGGATAGCCCTTGCCGTTGCCGTAGGCATCGTAGCCCGTGGCCAGCAGGTCGTTGATCTGCTGCCCGGTCAGGGTGACGGTCTGGATGGTGCGGTTCCAGCCGGTGGGCAGGATGACAGAAAGGTCATAATCCGTAATATCCTTGGCGTACAGCTTGGCAGCTACGCCGTAGTGGTTCTGATCGGTGGGGTTGCCGGGGATCCAGGTGCTCAGCGAGACCAGCGCAAGGTCGCTGCCGGTAGCCTGTGCAAAGCAGCGCCCCACCAGCATGGCGCAATCCTCCTGCGAAAGCTCCTCTGTGACGGTGGTGATGGTATCCGGGGTGTTGTTCACCACGCTGTCCTGATCCTCGTCCAGTTGCCGGATCACATCCTCCATGGTGGCGTTACCCTTCATGAAGTCCAGCATTTTAAGGCCGGTGGTCACGATGGTGTTTTCCCAGCCGGAATAGATAAAGGGCGCGGTGTTGCCTGCGTTCAGGGCATCGGCAACATCGGCGTAGTAGGTGCCGTCCGCTTTTGCGTCCTTGAAGGGCAGCAGGCTGCTTTTCAGCGTCGTTGCGGGCTGCAGAGCGCTGGTGCCTGCAACGGTGGAAAGCACACGCATCACCTTGAGCGCATCTTCCAGCTTTTGGGGGTCCTGCTCCAGCTTTTTGTTCAGACCGTAGAAGCGGTTCACATTCAGCACAAAAACGTTCTGGGTGCCGTCCTCCGAGAGAAACGGCATCAGGCCGAATTTATCGGCGTTGCCGTCTGCCTCCACAATGCCGTTGGTGTTTCCGATCAAAAACAGGGTGTTCCCCTCGGCCATCCTCTGCCGGGTCACGTTGTCGTCAAGAGCATCGCCGGTGCCGTTCAGCATCCCGATGTCCTTCCACTTCTGGACATAGGCCATCGCCTGCATCATGCCGGGGGTATTGCTGACATTCGCCTTACCGGACAGATAATCCTGCTGCCACAGTCTGCCGTCCAGTGTGCCAAGGAAATCGGCCTCTGCAATGTTGCACAGGTACTGGAAACCGTAGCCCGGATACTGGATCTGCGGCAGACAGAGATCGACCCCGGCTTCCTTGGCCTTTGCAGCCAGTTCTTCCAGCTCCGTGAAAGAATTGGGCAGTTCCCAGCCGTGTTCCCGTAGCAGGGTCTTATTATAGGTGATGCCGAAGCAGTTGTAGGTCGAGGGCAGCAGGTAGATGGCACCGTTGTCGAACACGTCCTGCAGACGGGACTCCACATAGTTGTCGGTAAAATCGTAACCGGAAAGGTCCAGCAGTTTGTCGGAGACCAGATCGATCCGGGGGTCGTAGTAGGTCAAGGTGCAGACGTCCGGCAGGTCGCCCGCCGCAAACATATTCTGCAAACAGGTGGTGGTGTTATCGCCGCTGTAGGGCACGACCTCGATGTTCACTTCCGGGTAAACGCTGTGTACCTGCTCAATAAAGGCTTCTATCTCCTTATAAGGTGCCATAAAGGTGATGGCTTCGTGCGCATCCGCTGTTTTGCCGGTCTCGGTCTGGCTGCCGCCGCAGGCGGTCAGAGCCGCCATGGCTGCCAGTACGCCGGACGCCTGCAAAAACGAGCGGCGGGAGAGCTTTTTCATCATAGTATCGTCCTCGCAGTTTCCTGATATTTCCAAGACTGTCATTTCTTCATTTTACAGCAAAGTTGGAACAAACGCAACATAAAATTCGTTCATATTTCCGCAAACCCATGCGGATTTTGGCGAAATGCGGAACAGTGGAGCGACCCGAAAGAAGACGTGCGCCTCCGACTTGTGTGAAAATGCTGCGCCCAAAAGGCTGTCGGATGCTGCAGAATGCGCGGGCAAGCATCCGAAGTGAATCGAAACAATGAGCAAAAACAAACGTATTGTCGCATCTTTTTTCTTGACCTTGCGGCGGATACCGCTTATAATTGCCCTAGCGGAACGCCCCTGCCGGAGAGGGGGCGGGCCGGTAGAACGTTGAGGATGAGTGAGGAACTGCTGTGGAGATTCTATTGACCGGGAACACCTGTTTCGTGACCCCTGCCTGGGTGGAGATGGCGTTCCCAGAGGACCATGTCCTCATTACCTGCGCACGGGGCCAGCCGCACCCGCCGCGCATCCGGACCATCACGCTGGACAGCAAGGAGCGCATCGGCCAGCTGGTGGACAGCTACGAGTTTGACCGCATCGTCTATTTCTCGGAGTATCTGACCCCGCACAGCGAGCAGGAGGGCGAACTGGACCGCCTGCGCCGTGTTTTGCAGGCCAACCGGGAGCGGCCCAGCCAGCTGCTTTATCTGGCTGGGCCGGAAGCCGTGCTGACGCCGTTCATTGGCAAATCGGTGCTGGCGCAGGCGGCGGAGGCTCTCTGCCGCCATTACGCCGAGACGAGCAGGGTGCAGATCAAGGTGCTGCACCTGCCCTATCTCTACGGCACCGACTGCACCGGTGCGCCGGTGGGCATCGCGCAGCTGTTGACCCGCCCGAAGAGCGGGGAACTGCATTTTGAAGAGCAGGCCCTTGCCCCGGTGGCGGCTCTGTGCATGGAAGACCTGTCCGAGCTGGTGCTGCGGGTGTTCGACAACTGGACGCCGGAGTGGGAGAGCCTGACCGCCCCGGTGGTCTTCCACTGGAACTATGAGCAGCTGGGCGAGGCGTGGAAAGCCCTCTGCCCCGGCCTGACCGTGACCTACGGCAGCGACCTGATCCGGGAGTACCCGCCCGACGACGGCCAGCTGCGCCGGGCGTATGGGTGGTTCCCCCGGTACGACCTGCTGGACGACCTACCCCGGTTCTTCCGGCAGGAAAAGCAGCCCCGCCGCAAAAAATGGCCGGAACGGCTCAGCGGCTTTGCCGCGCGGCACCGGCTGCTGGTCCCGGTGCTGGAACTGCTGGGGGCCTGGGGCGTATCCGAACTGCTGGTGCGGATGACCAGCACCCAGGCGCAGTTCCGGGTGGTGGATTTCCGGCTGGCGTTCATCGTGCTCATCGCCGATGTCTACGGCCTGAACGCAGGCGTGGCGGCGGCGTTTCTGGCGTCGCTCTCGCTGGCGGCGGGCTATTGGGCCGAGGGCGCGTCGCCGTTGCTGCTCTTCTACGAGCCGTCCAACTGGCTGGCCTTCCTCGTGTATTTCGTGGTGGGGGCGGTGTGCGGCTATGTGCAGCTGCGCAGCGCCGAGGACCTCCGCTTTGCCGAGGAGGAGCAGAAACTGCTGGAAGAGCGGCTGCGGTTCGTGCGGCAGCTGTATCAGGATACATTGGAGGACAAGCGCTCGTTCCGGCGGCAGATCCTGAGCCGGAGAGACAGCTTCGGCAAGGTGTATGCCGTGACCAAAGCGCTGGACGCGGCCCCGGCGCAGGAGCTGCCCCGGAAGATCGTGGAGGTGCTGGAAGATGTGCTCGAAAATCACAGCGCGGCGGTTTACCGCGTGGACGCCCGGCGGCATCTGGCCCGGCGGGCTGCCTGCAGCGCGGACTTTGCCGCCCGCTGCCCGCAATTGTTGGAAGGCACGGGCCTTGGCCCGGTGCTGCGTGGCATCGAGCAGGACGGGCTGTGGGTGAACCGAGAACTGACGCCCGGCCTGCCCATGTTCGGCGCGGCCGTGCGGGAAAACGGGGAGCTGCGGGCGCTGATCCTGCTGCACGATGCGGCAGGGGAGCAGCTGTCGCTCTATTACCAGAACATGTTCCGCATCCTCTGCGGGCTGGCCGAAACGGCCATGGTGCGGGCCGGAACGAAGCCCGCAGCAAAGCAGGAGGTGCGGGTATGAGACGGAACGGACTGCGCACAGACCTTGTGGAAAAACTGCGGGTAGACGATGAGCTCCACCGCAGCATCCGGGTCGAAGACCGGGCCGGCACGGCGGCAACGGTGCCGCTGGAAGAGGCGCTGATCCTGGACACTGCCGAGCAGCGGCGGAAGCTGATCCTGTCGGTGCTCACGGAGGACCCGGTGCAGTATTACGACCTGCTGCAGCAGGCCCGCATGAACGATGACAGCGAGGTGGTGCACTACGCGGCCACGGCCATGGCACAGATCTCCAAGCAGGCGGACCTTGCCTTGCAGCAGGACGCCCGCCGCTTTGCCGACGACCCGAACGACCGGGAGGTGCTGGCGGCTTACGCCAACGCGCTGGAACGCTCGCTGAAGCTGGGACTGGCGCAGGGCCGCGCAGCCGAACTGCAGCGCCGACAGCTGGAGCGGCTGCTCAAGCTGCAGCTGGCCGACAGCCCCAGAGAGGAGGGCTACAGCCTCGGCTGCCGGTTGGCAGAGGTGCAGCTGCAATTGCAGGAGTACAAGGCTGCGGAGCAGACGCTCGAAGAGCTGGTCCGCCGCTGGCCGGTGCGGGAAACGCCCTGGCTGCTGCGGCTGCGCAGCGCCGCCGCCCGGAAAAGCGGTGCCGAAGTGCGGAGCATCCTGCAGGAGATGGAGCGCACCCAGGTCTACCTGAGCGCTGCGGGGCGGCAGGAACTGGCGTTCTGGAAAGGAGGTGCCGCATGAACCGGCTGTGGAAGGGGCGGTTCCGGTGGGGCAGGCTGCTGCTGGTCTGGCTGGTGTTCCTGTTGCTGGCAGGGGCTTTGTTTGCGGAGCGCAGCGGGGTGCAGTACACCGCGGCCCATGTTCAGATCGGGGCGCTCGACCATGCCCTGACCAAGGAAGAAGCACTGGCGGGGCAGGCCCCCGTCTGCCTGCTGCTCTGCGACAGCCGCCAGGTGAGCGTGGCAGAGGCAAAAGAACAGTTGGAACAGATCCTGCAGGATATGAAGGTCCCCGCCGAGGCCGCAGACCTTGCCGACACCGCCCCGGAAGCACTTCCGGCCTTTGAAAACTACGAGACCATCGTGGTGCTGGTGCCGAACTTCGAGCCGCTGGGTCTGCGCCTGCTCGACCTGATGGACTGGGTGGAGCAGGGCGGCAATGTCCTCTTTGCGATGACGCCCGAAAAGTGCGGGGCGTTCGATGTGGTGGCCCAGAAACTTGGGGTGCTGGCCTCGGCGTGGAACTGCAAAACGGCCGAGAGCATCGTGCCGGCCGAGGGCTTCCTGCTGGGCGGCGGGCAGCGGTATGAGCTGAGCGACCCGTTCGAATCCTCCATGGCGGTGCAGCTGCGGGACGATGCGGCGGTGTATGCCGTCACCGGGGACGAGGGCGTCCCGCTGATTTGGAGCACCGAACTCGGCAAGGGCCGGGTGGTGGTGGACAACATCGGCGTCTACGACAAGGTCATGCGAGGCTTTTATGCAGCCTCGTACAGCCTGCTGGGGGAGGCCTGCGCCTACCCGGTGCTCAACAGCGCCGTCTTTTTTCTGGACGACTTTCCCTCGCCGGTGCCGGAGGGCGACGGCCAGTACATCCGGCAGGATTACGGCCTGAGCATCGCGGATTTCTACGCCAAGGTCTGGTGGCCGGACCTCGTCCAGCTGGCCGAGCGGTTCGGCATCCGGTACACGGGCGTCATGATCGAGAACTATGAGGACGACACCACCGACCCGCCCCTCCGCCAGAGCGATACCCAGCCGTTCCGCTATTTTGGCGGGCTGCTGCTGCGGCAGGGCGGGGAAGTGGGCTTCCACGGCTACAACCACCAGCCCCTCGTTCTGCCACAGACCGATTACGCCGGTCTGTACGACTACAACCCATGGCCCAGCGCCGACGCCATCGTCGCAGCCATGGACGAGCTGACGGCGTTCCAGCGGGCGGTCCTGCCCTATGCCGCCGGTTCGGTGTATGTGCCGCCGTCCAACATCCTGTCGGCCTCCGGGCGGGCGATCTTAGGCCAGCGGGTGCCGCAGGTGCGCACCATCGCCAGCTCCTACCTCGAAGACGGCACCGACCTGCCCTATGTGCAGGAATTTGGCGTGGCAGCGGACGGCATCGTGGAAGAACCGCGCATCGTGTCCGGCGGCATGGTGAACGAGCCTTATATGCAGCTGGCCGCGCTGAGCGAGCTGAACTTCCACTTCGTCAGCACCCACTTCATGCACCCGGATGACCTGCTGGACGTGGACCGCGGCGCAGCGGAAGGCTGGGAGGTCTACAAGGGCGGGCTGGAACGCTACCTGACCTGGCTCTCGACGGCAGCGCCCGGCCTGCGGATGCAGACGGCCAGCGAGTGCGCCGGGGCCATCCAGCGGTTTTCGGGCGTGAATGTGACGCTGCAGAGCGCCGCTGACGCCTGGACCCTGACGCTGGGCAATTTCACCGACGAAGCGTGGCTGCTGTTCCGCGCGAACGAGGGGGTGCCCGGCCGCGTGACCGGCGGGCAGCTGACCTGCCTGACTGGGAAACTCTACCTGCTCAAGGCGGAAAACACGGTCGTGACCATCGAACGAAAGGAGGGGTGAATCATGCGCATCTGTCTGGTACTGGAAGGTTCCTACCCGTATGTCTATGGCGGGGTATCCACCTGGATGCACGGCTGCATCCGCTCCATGCCGGAGCACGAATTTGTTCTCTGGGTCATCGGTGCGAACGCGAAGGACAGAGGCCGCTTCGTCTATGCGCTGCCGCCCAACGTGGTGGAAGTGCACGAAGTATTTCTGGATGACGCGCTGCGGCTGCGCGGGGAGGCAAAGCCGCAGCCGTTCACCGAAGAGGAGCAGGCCGCGCTGGAGGAGCTGGTGCGGCTGGGCAGCCCGGACTGGGCGGTGCTGTTCCGGCTGTTCGGCGAAAAAAAGGCGCACCCGCTGGCCTTTTTGCAGAGCCGGGCGTTCATGCAGATGTTCACAAAGATCTGCGCGGAGGAGTACCCCTACACGGCCTTTGCGGATGCGTTCCACACGGTGCGGTCCATGCTGCTGCCAGTGCTCTATCTGCTCACGGGGGAGGTGCCCAAAGCGGACCTCTACCATGCCATCTGCACCGGCTACGGCGGGCTGCTGGCCTGCCGGGGCGGCAGTACCTTTCACCGGCCGGTGCTGCTGACGGAACACGGCATCTACACCCGCGAGCGGGAGGAGGAGATCATCCGGGCCGAGTGGGTGCGGCCGGATTTCAAGGAGCGGTGGATCCGATTCTTCTACATGCTGTCGGAGCAGATCTACCGGCAGGCGTTCCGGGTGACGAGCCTGTTCACGAGCGCCCGCAGCATCCAGATCGGGATGGGGTGCCCGGCGGAAAAGTGCGTCGTCATCCCGAACGGCATCCCGTACGAGACCTTCTGCGGCATCCCGCTCAAGGCGGAGGACGGCTGGGTGGACATCGGGGCGCTGGTGCGGCTGGCCCCCATCAAGGACATCAAGACCCTGCTCTATGCCTTTTGGGAACTGAGCGCCCGGCGGAAGAACGTCCGGCTCCACATCCTGGGCGGGGTGGACGATGCGGAGTACGCGGCCGAGTGCACGGCACTGGCCCGGCAGCTGGGGCTGGAGAACATCCGGTTCACCGGGCGGGTGGACAGCGCCGCGTACCTGCACCGGCTGGACTTCACCGTCCTGACCAGCATTTCGGAGGGGCAGCCGCTCTCGGTGCTGGAATCGCTGGCGGCCCGCCGCCCCTGTGTGACCACCGATGTGGGCTGCTGCCGGGAGCTGCTGGAAGGAGCCCCCGGTGACACACTGGGCCGGGCCGGGTACTGTGTGCCGCCTATGTACCGGCAGGGCCTCGCGGACGCGATGGAGAAGCTCTGCGCGAGCCGTGCCCTGCGGGAGAAGCTGGGCGCAGTCGGGCAGAAGCGGGTGGCGCAGGATTACCGCCACGAACAGATGCTGGAGCAGTACCGTGCCCTGTATGCAGAGACCGCGCGGGCGCACGGTCTGCCGGATGAAACGGATTCGGAGGAATTATGGCTGGAATTGGGTTCGAACTGAAAAAACTGTTCCGCCGCAAAGGGCTGCTGGCGGGTCTGCGGGCCTACGGCTGCGCGGGCATCCTCTGCACCGGACCGATGCTGCTAGGTGTGCTGCTGCAATTGGGCATCCTGGTGCTCTGCGGCTGGGCCGGGGCGGCGAAGACCGAGCAGGACCTTCTGGTCTGCATGGTGACGGACACACTGCTGGCTTCGCTCACCGTGACGAGCCTGTTTGCCATGCCGGTGACCCGGTTTCTGGCGGACATGCTCTATGAAGAGCAGGAGCAGCTGGTGCTGCCCTCATTCTGGGGCGCGAACGCTCTGCTGCTGGCGGGCGGATGTGGGCTGTATGGGCTGTTTCTGCTGGTGTCCGGTGCGACGCTTTTGCAGGGGCTGCTTTGCCTGGCCCTCTTTGTGGAGATGATCGTGAACTGGAACGCCATGAGCCTCCTGACCGCCCTCAAGGACTACCGCAGCGTCCTCATCGCCTTTGCGGCGGCGGTGGGCACGGCCTTCGTGGCCGGGGCGCTGCTGGTGCTGCTGGCGCGCGCTCCGGCGCTGGAAGGCTTTCTCTTTGCAGTGGCGCTGGGGTACGGCGTCATGCTGATGCTGGACGTCTGGCGGCTCTGCCGCTATTTTCCGGACCGGCAGGGCAGCCCCTGGCTCTTTCTGCGCTGGGTGGACCGCTTTCTGCCGCTGGCCCTGACGGGCCTGTGCACCGACATCGGGCTGTTTGCCCACCTCGTGCTGGTCTGGCTGGGTCCCATCGGTGTGCAGGTGAAGGGGCTGTTCTACGGGGCACCGTATTACGACGTCCCGGCGCTGCTGGCCTTTCTGAGCATCCTGGTCACCACGGTGAACTTCGTGGTGTCGGTGGAAGTGCAGTTCTACCCCCGCTACCGCACCTATTACAGCTTGTTCAACGACGGCGGCGTGGTGGGCGATATCACCGCCGCCGGGGAAGAGATGCTGGCGGTGCTGAACCGGGAACTTTTCTACACGGCCCTCAAGCAGCTGTTCACCACGGCAGGGGTCATCTCGCTGGAAGCGCTGGTCATGGGGTATCTGCCGCTCGGCTTCAACGACCTGATGCACGGATACTTCCGCACCCTCTGCGTGGGGTACGGGCTGTATGCGGTGGGCAACACGGTGCTGCTCATCCTGCTCTATTTCACGGATTACAAGGGGGCGCTGGGTGCGGCGCTGAGCTTTGCGGGGTCGGCTGCGGGGCTGACGGCCCTGTCCCTGCGCTTTGACCCGGCGTATTACGGCTTCGGGTTTCTGGCCGGGGCAGCGGTGCTGTTCCTGACGGCGCTGCTGCGGCTGGACCGGTTCACCCGGAACCTGCCCTACCGCATCCTCGGCCAGCAGCCCGTCGTGGCCGAGGAAAAGGCCGGGGCATTCACCCGGCTGGGGCTGTTTCTGGAGCGGCACAGCCTGCAGAAAAAGGAGGAAGCATGATGCAGGGAAAAACGATCCCCCGCCGCAGGGTGCTGGCCCTGGGAGCCGCGCTGGCGGGGTTCTGCGTGGGGTGCAGCGTTCTGCCCACGGCGGAAGAAACGGCGGCGTCGGAGGAAGTTTCCACGATTTCGGGAACGCCGGTGGAAAAACAGCCCGATGACAGCATCCACCTGCGGGACAATGACGGGCTGTATACGGTCTATGACGACAGCGGCGTCGTGACCATGTATCTGACCGTCACCCGTGGGAACGAAGCCGAGAACACCGACCATACCTGGGCGGAAATCAATTCCTATTCGGTCTACGACTACGAGTACATGCAGGTGCCCCGCTACCAGACGGCGGCATTGCTGCAGGTGGGAGACGAGAACGGCCCGCTCCTCTCGGAGGTGGGCTATGGGGAGACGGTGCCGAACGCGACGGTCCAGATCCGCGGCCAGACATCCAGCCGGAACGCCCAGAAAAACTATAAGATCAAGCTGAAGAAGAACAAGGGGACCTGGCGGGGCCAGCGGACCATTGCACTGAACAAGCATCAGGGCGACGGCCTGCGCTTCCGCAACAAGATGGCGTATGACCTCATCCGGGGCATCCCTCAGATGGTGGGCCTGCGCACCCAGTTCGTGCATCTGTATGTGAAGGACCTGACTCAGGCGGACAGTGGGGCCTTTGTGGACTATGGGCTTTATACTCAGGTGGAGCAGCTGAACCCGACAGCCCTGAAGGCCCATGGGCTGGACCAGAACGGCCAGCTGTACAAGGTGAACTTCTTCGAGTTTTTTCGGTACGAGGACGCCATCCGCCGGAAGACCGACCCGGCCTATGACCCGGCCGCCTTTGAACAGCATCTGGAGATCAAAGGCAGCGACGACCACACAAAGCTCATCGAAATGCTGGAAGTGCTCAACGACGAGACCGTGCCGATGGAGGAACTCTTTGAGACGACCTTCGACACCGAGAACATCGCCTACTGGATGGCGTTTCAGCTCCTGATGGGCAACACCGACACCCAGAGCCGGAACATGTACCTCTACAGCCCGCTGAACAGCGCGCGGTGGTATATCCTCGACTGGGACAACGACGCCATGCTTTCCCGCACCGAGTGGGCGTTCCGGAACTATTCCGACAGCCTGAGCTGGGAGCGGGGCGTGAGCAACTACTGGGGCAACGTGCTCTTCCGCCGCTGTCTGCAGACCCGGTGCTTCCGGGAAGAGCTGGACGCCGCCGTGGAGGAACTGTTCCGCTTTTGCAGCGCGGAACGCATCGGGGAGATGACGGCGCAGTACCGCAGCGTGGTGGAGCCTTTCGTCTGGCAGCAGCCGGATATCCTCCACGAGCCGCTGAGCCGGACGGAGTACGACACCGTGGCCAGAGGGCTGCACCGGGAGATCACCGAGAACCGGGACGCCTACCGTGAGAGCCTGCACAAGCCGATGCCGTTCTACATCGGGATGCCGGAGCCAGCCGGTGAACAGCTGAGGCTGCTGTGGGATGCCTCGTTCGACCTGAACGCCGAGGACATCGTCTACACCGCCGAGCTGGCGAAGGACTACCAGTTCACGACGACGTTCTGGTCGGAGGCGGACATCCGGCTGCCGGAAACGGTGGTCTATGCCCTCCCGGCGGGGCACTATTTCCTGCGGGTGCGGGCGACGAACGCCTCCGGCTACACGCAGGATGCCTTTGATTACTACGTGATGGAGACCGGCAAGGCCTACGGCATGAAGAGCTTTTTTGTGGAGGCCGACGGCAGCGTGACGGAGGATCTGTATGAAGAGTGAGACCATCTTCCCCGCACCGGCCCACGTAAAGACACAGCCGCGCACCTGCACCGGCGAACGCTACCGCCATGAGCTGAAGTACCGGATCTCGTACGGCGAAAAGGCGGTGCTGGAGCTGCGGCTCGCGCCGCTTTTGCAGCGGGACGCCCACGCCGGGCCGGGCGGGTATCTCATCCGGAGCCTTTATTTTGACGACTGCTGGAACTCCGCCTATGCCGAAAAGGATGCGGGCATCCTGGCCCGCAAAAAATACCGCATCCGCATCTACAACGGCAGCGATGCCGTCATCCGGCTGGAGCGGAAGAAAAAAGTGGGCAGCTGGATCTGCAAAGAGGAGGCCGCCCTCACCCGTGCGGAGCTGGAGAAACTTCTGAGCGGGGACTACGGCTTCCTGCTCGCTTCGCCGCAGCCGCTCTGCCAGGAGTTTTACTTCGAGTGCGTCTCCAACCTGCTGCGGCCCCGCGTGGTCGTGGACTACGAGCGGGAACCGTGGGTGCAGAAGGAGGGAACGGTACGCATCACCTTTGACCGGGACGTCCGGGCGGCAGTGGGCGGCTGGGACCTGTTCGACCAGCACCTGCCCACCCTGCCGGTGCTGGACCCCGGCACCCTGGTGATGGAGGTGAAGTTTACGGAATTTCTGCCCCAGACCCTCCGGGAGCTGCTGCCGCCCAAAGCGCAGGAGTGGACGGCCGTGTCCAAATATGTGCTCTGCTGCGACAAAACGGCCTACTGCCACGGCAGTTCCGGCTGGCAGGGCTGAACCAATGCGAAAGGAACAACGCTATGAGTGTGAAGGATTTCATCAAAAAATCGGTGCTGGAAAATTTCAGTCCCTACAATGTCCCGCAGATGGCGGCGGCTCTGCTGGCGGCTGTGCTGCTGGGGGCGCTCATCTACTGGGTCTACCAGCGGTTCTATGCGGGGGTCCTCTTTTCCCGCAGCTTTGCGATGACGCTGGTGGGCATGTCGGTGCTCACCTGCATGGTCACGCTGGCCATCAGCTCCAATGTGGTCATCTCACTGGGCATGGTGGGCGCACTGTCCATCGTGCGGTTCCGCACGGCGGTCAAGGACCCGCTGGATCTGCTGTATCTGTTCTGGGCCATCACGGCGGGCATCACCACCGGCGCGGGGATGTACCTGCTGGCCGCGTCGGCGTCTGCGGTGATGATCGGGGTCCTCGCCCTGCTCTCCCGCTGGCAGACGGCAGGCCGCATCTATGTGGCGGTGCTGCACTATCAGGGCGAAAAGCCGGGGGATGAAATCGTCCGTGCCCTGGGGCGGAACCGGTACGCGGTCAAATCGAAGACGCTTCGGGGCGAGGCGGTCGAGATGGCGGTGGAGGTCTGCTGCAGGGACGATGTCCGGGATGTTACCGACCGGCTGCAGGAAATCGAGGGCGTGGAGGACGTGACCATGATCCAGTACAACGGAGAATACCATGGCTAAGCGGCACACCGCTGCGGCGGCCGCCTGCCTGCTTTTGGCCGGGTGCCTGGTCTGGGCGGGGCGGAAGCGGACCGTGACCTATCTGCCGGACGAGAGCGCCTTCCCCAATGCGCAGATCGGCTATGCGCCCGGTGTGCTGGACAGCGGCACCGAGGGTGCCACCCTGCGCTATCTGGGCCTGACCTGGCGGCAGTTGGAACCCGAAGAGGGGGCCTACGACTGGGAGACCATCGAGCAGACCTGTCATCTGGCGGAATTGCGGGCGCGGGGTGTCCATCTGGTGCTGCGCATCTCCTGCGACGAGCCGGGGGACGAAGCACATCTCGACATCCCGGACTGGCTCTATGAACAGACCGGCACCGGCCGCTGGTACGACATCGCCTACGGAAAGGGCTATGCGCCGGACTACACCGACCCTGTGTTTTTTGCCGCCCACGAGCGGCTGCTGCGGGCGGTGGGGGAGCGGCTGCGGGCCGACGGTTTCGTCAGCTATGTGGAGCTGGGGAGCCTCGGCCACTGGGGCGAGTGGCACGTCAAGTCCGGGGAGGGGCTTCCCTCCATGCCCGATGAGGCTGTCCGGGACCGCTATGCGGCGCTTTACCGGGAGGCATTCCCGCAGGCTGCGCTGCTGATGCGGCGGCCCTTCCGGTTCGCGGCCGAACACGGGCTCGGCCTTTACAACGACATGACCGGCTTGCCCGAAGACACCGAAGAGTGGCTGGGCTGGATCGCCTGCGGCGGCTGGTATGAGGGCGACCCGGAGGGGCTGGTCCCCATGCCGGATGCCTGGCAGACGGCCCCCATCGGCGGGGAGCTGACCAGCCGACTTTCGATGGAGCAGCTGCTCACCACCGACCTGAGCCGGACCGTTTCCCTCATCCGGCAGTCGCACATGAGCTTTCTGGGGCCGAAGACGGCGGAGACCACTTTCCGGGAGGGGTATGATGCCGTATTGGCCGCTCTCGGCTACCGGCTGCGGGTCACGGAAGCGTCGCTGCGGCGGGTGACGGGCGGCACGGTACTGACCCTGACTTTTACGAACGATGGCACGGCCCCGTTTTACTGGGACTGGCCTGTGAACGTCTATGTGGAGGAGGCGGACGGCACGACCGTGGAGGCCCAGCCGCTGGCGCTTTCTCTGCCGGATCTGCTGCCCGGCGGCTGCCAGACCGTGAAAACGAAACTGGCCGGTGTGCCGGGCCGCTGGTGGGAGGAGCAGGACCGGCGTATCACGCTGGGCATCGTGGACCCGATGACCGGGCGGGATGCCGTCCGCTTTGCGATGCAGACGGCGCAGGAGGACGGCCGCACCGTCCTCTTTGCGGGAGAATAGAGCCCAAAAAGCCTGAGACCTTGCAGAAAAAGGCCTCAGGCTTTTTGGGCTGCGGATGCAGCGATCAGGAATATAGGAAATGGAGAATGGCAGAAAATTACAGGATGCGCACCCGGATGACAGCGGGGATCGCCGCCAGCTTGTCGGCCAGAGCCGCGTTCACGGCACCGGTGGCATCCAGCATGGTATAGGCCATGTTCTTTTTGCTCTTATTGACCATGTTTTCGATGTTCAGACCGGCCTCGGTGGTCAGCGCTGTGATCTGGCTGATCATGCCAGGCTCGTTCTTGTGGATGATGCAGATGCGCCTGCCGCCTGCACGGGGCTGGACGACCTCCGGCAGGTTCACCGAGTGGGTGATGTTGCCGTTCTTGAGGTAATCGCTGATCTCCTGCGCGGCCATGACGGCGCAGTTGTCTTCGGCTTCCGGGGTGGAAGCGCCCAGATGCGGGGTGCAGATGACGCCCGGCCTGCCCAGCAGCGCTTCGGCGGGGAAGTCGGTCATGTAGCCGGAGACCCGGCCGTTCTCCAACGCTTCCAGCAGGGCGGGGGTGTTCACCAGTTCGCCGCGGGCGTAGTTCAGGATCTTCACGCCGTCCTTGCACAGGGACAGCGTCTGGGCGTTGATGGTGTCCTTGGTGGTGGGCAGATAGGGCACATGGATGGTGATGTAGTCGCACAGGGGGAGCATGTCGTTCAGGTTCACGCAGTGGTGGACCTGGCTGCTCAGGTTCCAGGCGGCATCAATGGAGATATAGGGGTCGTAGCCGTAGACCTCCATGCCCAGCGCAATGGCGCAGTTGGCCACGCGGGAGCCGATGGCACCCAGACCGATGACGCCCAGCGTCTTGCCCTTGATCTCGTTGCCCACGAACTGCTTTTTGCCCTTTTCCACGCTCTTGGCCAGAGCGGGGTCGCCCGCAAGGCCCTGCGTCCACTGGGCGGCGGCGGCCACATTGCGGCTGCCGGCAATGAGCATCCCGATGACCAGCTCAGCCACGGCGTTGGCGTTGGCACCGGGGGTGTTGAAGACCACGATGCCCTGCTCGCTGCAGCGGTCCAGCGGGATGTTGTTCACACCGGCACCGGCGCGGGCAATGGCCAGCAGATTCTCGTTGAAGGTGGTGTTCAGCAGGTCGGCGCTGCGGACGAGGATGCCGTCCGGCGCGTCGGCACCCACCGAGACGTCAAAAAGGTTTTTGTTCAGCTTCGCCAGGCCCACCGGGCTGATGGCGTTCAAGGTTTTGATGGTAAACATTACGCATTCTCCTTCCGGAACTGCTCCATGAAATCGACCAGCTTGTCAACGCCCTCGGCGGGCATGGCGTTGTAGATGGAGGCGCGCATTCCGCCGACGAGGCGGTGGCCCTTCAGGTTGACGAAGCCTGCCTCTGCAGCCTCGGCGCAGAACTTTTTGTCCAGATCGGCGTTGGGGCTGGTGAAGGTGACGTTCATCGTGCTGCGGTAGCGATGCTCGACGGGGTTGGTGAAGAAGTCCTGCCCATCGAGGTAATCGTACAGCACCTTGGCCTTGGCTTCGTTGATCTTCTGCATGTTGGCCAGACCGCCGATGTCGTTTTCGAGGTACTGAAGCACCAGACCGGTCATGTAGATGCACCAGCAGGGGGGCGTGTTGTACATGCTGTCCTTGGCCAGCAGGGTGGTGTAGTTCATCATGGTGGGCA